>Ga0209022_1000294_pt1 | contig 66106 bp, 57 predicted proteins | sample PinacodermPK_FD_187300 | JGI IMG/M metagenome (GOLD analysis project Ga0209022, IMG submission 187300) | Host-associated microbial community of the marine sponge Aplysina aerophoba from Gulf of Piran - sponge pinacoderm, lysed by proteinase... | ecosystem: Host-associated > Porifera > Sponge >... | reverse complement strand
CTGAATTTCACTCCCCCCTTGAGGGGGAGTCAGTGAACTGAGGGCGTAAGCCCGAAAGTGAACTGGTGGGGGGTATAACTCGGAGTGGCGATAAAACGCGATTCACCCCCCACCGAATCGGCCTTCGCATAAACCGCTCGGCCTCTTCGACTCCCCCTCAAGGGGGGAGTGATATCTCTTTTCTCGTCGGACGGCGAAAACCCTCAAGGGGGGAGTGGTTCGCATGCGATGCGGAGAAATTGATCCGTAGGGGCGGACTCGTGTGTCCGCCCTGCCTTTCCTTATAGGTTGCTCGCATACTTTCGGTGTGAAAAGGCGAACACATAGGTTCGCCCCTACGCCTTGTTTCTTTTCGCCTCGTTACGATAGCCTCCTCACTCCGACATCAAATGTCACCCCAATTAAGGCCGCTGATTTTTTCGCCGCTTTGGTGTATACTTCCGCTCATACTCGTTGAAAATTTCAAGCCGCAATCTTGCAAACCGATGGAAGACCGCCATGGCGCAAGAGGCTCACGCATCGAGCGAAGGCGCCGCCCCCGCAGGTGGGCGTGCCGCGTATAGCGTTCTGGTCCGCTTCGGGCCGGTCATCGGCCTCGCGTTCCTGTGCCTTGTGCTCTCTGTAACGTCCGAAGCCTTCCTAAATCCGGCGAACCTGATCAACGTGGCGCGCCAGGTCTCGATTAACGCCATCATCGCCGCCGGCATGACGTTCGTTATGATCTCGGGCGGGTTCGACTTGTCGGTCGGTTCCGTCATGGCCCTTGCGGGTGTCGTGGGCATCATGGCGATGAACGCCTTCGGCGACGCGGCGGGCATCCTCATCATGCTGGCCGTCGCCCTCTCCTGCGGACTCTGGAACGGCATGCTCGTCGCCTTCGCGCGCATCAACGCCTTCGTGGCCACCCTCGCCGGGATGACCATCTACCACGGCATCGCCTTGGTGGTGACGGATTCGTTTCCGGTCACACGCTTCGGGGGCTGGTACCGCAATTTTGGCCAGGGACACCTCTTCGGGCTCCCGATACCGATTTACGTTCTCATCATCGTCTACGTCGTGGCCCACATCGTGTTGACGCGCACCGCTTTCGGCACCTCGGTCTACGCCGTGGGCGGAAACGAGGAGGCCGCCCGTCTTTCGGGCATTAACGTCGAGCGCATCCGTACTTCCGTCTTCACCATCTGCGGCTTCGGGGTGGGAATCGCCTCGCTGCTCATTATCGGGCGGTTGCAGTCCGCGCAGGCGAACATGGGCATCCAGGCGGAACTCGACGCCATCGCCGCCGTGGTCATCGGCGGAACGAGCCTGGCGGGCGGGGAGGGGCGCGTTTTCGGAACGCTTGCGGGCGCCTTCACCATCGGCGTTCTGAACAATGGCTTGAACCTCCACGACATCAGCGCGCACTGGCAACTCGTCGCCAAAGGCGTCGTCATCGCGCTCGCCGTCATCATCGACCGCCAGCTCGTGCACAGGCAGTGAGCAGATGCCGGCGTTGTTGACGATGGAGGGGATATCGAAGGCCTTCCCGGGCGTCCAGGCGCTCTCCGAAGTCGACTTCGAGGTCATGCCCGGCGAGGCGCACGCATTGATCGGAGAAAACGGGGCGGGCAAATCCACGCTCATCAAAATCCTCGCCGGTGTCCACAGGCGCGACGCGGGCGCGATACGCTTCGATGGGAACGACTACCGGGCCGCCAATCCGCATGAGGCGCTGGCGATGGGCGTAGCTGTCATCTACCAGGAGTTGAACCTCGTCCAGAAGCTCACTGTAGCCCAGAACATTTTTCTGGGCCATGAACCCTTGCGGCGAGCGGGCTTTGTCGCGACCCGCGATATGAACGCGCGCGCCGGGGAGATTCTGGAAGAGCTCGGTGTATCCATCGACCCGCGCACCCCGGTCGAGGAACTCGGCGTCGCCCAGAAGCAGATGGTCGAAATCGCAAAAGCACTCTCACGCGCCTCGCGCATCCTGGTGATGGATGAACCCACCGCTCCCCTCACACAGAGCGAAATCGAGGTACTCTTCCGCGTCATCGCGGGCCTGAAAGAACAGGGGCTGGGGATCATCTACATCTCGCACCGCCTCGATGAGGTTTTCCAGATAGCGGATCGCGTCACTGTGCTGCGCGACGGCGAGCGGGTGCATTCGGGCGAAGTGTCCGAGACGCAAATCGATAAACTCGTGCTTGCGATGGTGGGCCGCCGCCTCGCCGAGGAAGAGCCCCCGCTCGATGTACCGGAGGTTGCCCCCGTGGTGCTCGAGGCGGACGCGTTGTCTGATGGCCGGGTGGTCCGCGATATCTCCCTTCAGGTGCGGGAGGGGGAGGTGGTAGGGCTCGCGGGCCTCATCGGCTCGGGGCGCAGCGAGTTCGCTCACCTCCTCTTCGGCTCGGAAGCGGCGGCGGGCGGCGAGGCGCGCCTCATGGGCGAGACGCTGAGCGGAGGCGTTCCCCAGCGGATCGAAGCGGGACTCGGCATGGTGCCCGAGGATCGCAAACTTCAGGGTCTGGTGATGCAGCTTCTCGTCAAGGAGAACAGCACGCTTGCCACGCTCGACAAATACACGCTCGGCGGCTTCATCCGCCGACCAGCGCACGAATCCCGCGTGCGGGAGATCATCGCGGAGCTTCGCATCGCGACGCGCGGCCCCCGCCAGTCCGTGAAGGCGCTGAGCGGGGGCAACCAGCAGAAGGTCATCCTCTCGCGCTGGATGGATACGGGGGCGCGCGCGCTCATCTTCGATGAACCGACGCGCGGGGTGGACGTGGGCGCCAAAGCGGAGATCTACGCCCTCATCCGGGAGTTGCAAAGGCGCGGGGTCGCCATCTTGATGATAAGTTCGGACCTGCCCGAGGTGCTGCGGATCAGCAACCGGATCATCGTCATCAGGAACGGTCGCGTCGCAGGAGTTCTTTCCCGCGAGGAGGTCACCCAAGAGAAAGTATTGCGGCTCATGATGGGAGCCGATGAAACGGGCAATGGAGCCTAAGTGAGAATCCCTAACCAAAGGAGAAAGCCATGAAAAGAACCATAAGCGTTCTGGTCCTCGCGGTCACGCTGGCCGTCGCGGGGGCGCTGCCGGCCCAGGCGGCGATGAAGAAGCTCCGGTTCGGGGCGTCCTTCTCGGGTCTACACCACCCCGCCTACGCCACCGTGGCCAAGCACATGCGCTCGGAGGCGAAGAAACACGGCGTCGACATCATCATCACCGACAGCCAGGACAAGCTCGCCAAGCAGGTCAACGACCTCGAAGACATGATCACCAAGGGCGTGGACGTGCTCTTCGTGAACACGGTCTCGAAGGGAACCGAGCCCACCCTCAGGAAGGCCGCGGCCAAGGGCATCAAGGTCGTCGCCGTCCAGCGCTGGAACAGCGACCCCGCCGTGGTCCATTTCGTGGGTACGGATAACAAGGAGATGGGCCGCATCGGCGCCGAATGGGTCGTCAAGCGGATGAAGGGCAAGGGCAACCTCGTCGTGATGTCGGGCATCCCGGGCGCTGCCTCCTCGGATGATCGGAAAACGGGTTCGGACGCCGTGTGGGCGAAGAACAAGGGCATCAAGGTCGTCGCCCACCAGACGGGCATGTACAACCGCGTCAAGGCGCTTGAGGTGATGGAGAACATCCTCCAGAAGAACAAGAAGATCGACTGGGTGTTCTGCTACAACGACTCTATGGCGATGGGCGTCCTGGGCGCCATCCGCGCCTCGGGCCGCAAGGGCATCAACGTCTTCGGCATGGACGCCATCAAGGACGCGGTGCAGGCCATCAAGCGCGGTGAGATGACGGCCACCCTCGCGATTCCCTTCGACGAGGAAGGCCGCGTGTCCGTACGAAACGGCATCAAGCTGGCAAAGGGGGAGAAGCTGCCCAAGTCCCACGTCATCCAGGCCTTCGTCATGACGAAGAGCAACGCGCCCTAGGCACGGAACTCGTGTGACCAGGATTTAGTAAGACAACCGGCGGCCGGCAAGGAACTGGCCGCCGGTTTATTTGTGCCGATAAAATGAATGTGAGCATCGATCCTTACAAATGTGAAAAGAATAGTCCAAGACGTAGCCTCGAACACTGTTCCCCCTTGATGGGCTGTTGAAAAGCACCTTCTCTTAAGGAATGACGAACAAAACCGCACTAACTCTTTGGGACAGGTCGCGACCTTGGACAGGCACTGAGGCCTGTCCCTGCATATTTGCTTCCATACCGGAGATTTTCAGGTAGCATCCTCACACGAAGAGGTTTATCTTATAGGGAAGGGAGCGCACCGCAGGCGGCGGGCGTCTTCAAGCGCCGTGAGGCGTTCTCATTTCCGGACGCGACGCGAGATTCGAGCGCGACGGGAGGATTTCCCCTTACGCGGAGGATGGACATTGTTCCCCATTCCCTGGGAGGCGCGCAGCGACGCGGGCGTTTTCCTGTTCAATCAGGGGGAATACTGGTGCGCGCACGAGGCGTGGGAGGGCATCTGGATGAACGCCGAGCCCATTCCCAAGAAATTCTACCAGGGCCTCATCCAGCTCGCCGCGGGCTACGTGAAGCTACAGCAGCGCCACTACAAGGGCGCGCTCGCCAACCTGAAAAAGGGCCTCGAGCGTTTCCGCGAAGTGGATGAGGCCGTGGGCGACCTCGACGTGCCGATTCTCTACAAGAAACTCGTGAACCAATCGCGCGGCGTGCGCGTGAGCCTGTTCGACCAGGGCGAAGCGCGCGTGCTCGCCCGCGCATGGGACTTATGGCCGAAGATTGAGTACGCCAACGACGCGCAGCAGAAAAACGTTACCCTAGCCGCCGGCCAAAGGATTTGAGATGAAACGTCTTGCCTTTTGCCTCACCATGCTGGTTTTCCTGAGCGGTTGCGGGGGTTTCGAGCTCACAGACTCCCCGTTTCTGAGGATCACCCGCGCCCAGCCGAAAGATAGTTATCTGGTGGCCGTGGAGGCCCGGCTGGTCCCCACCGATGATCACGTCATCTCACCCCTCACTCCCGAGGAGGCCGAAGTCCGGGATGCCGCCTGCAGGGGATTATCGTTTACTCCCCGGTTCCGCTGCGTCCGGATAAACGAGGCCGGCGCGCCACTGGAGAAACCCGACTACGTCGTCCAGATAGAATACGACATCGTCGATCTTAGCTCCTTTCTGTCGAGGCGCTTTTCCCGGGTCGTACTCGTGAGCAATTCATGGGGCGGCGAGGCTGACGAAGGAGACGACGTGGGCGATGCGAATTATGAGGTGCGCTGGGGCTTTCGGGTGATCAAGGCCGGAGATTCGAAGCCGGTGTTCCAGAGCATTTTCCGCGAAGAAGACGCCCAGGTGTGGAGCTTCGACGTCGAGCAGTGGATGGAGCGCTATTTCTCGGGGTGAAACACCATTGTTCTTTTGTAGGGGAGGACCTGCGTGTCCTCCCTTGCTTTTTTACGTCCACTTTTCCTGATTTGATTCAAGCGGATTCGCAGGTCCTCCCCTACGAATGACTGCGAGCGGACTCATGGGTTCGCCCTTACGACTTTACCCACTCGCCGGATCGGGAGTTTTTCCCGATTCCGGTTTTGGTTCGATACGGGCGTATTACGTTTCCGCCTGCCTGCCGCGCGCCCGAGAGCATGTCGACCCCGACGCCCGCACCCGGATACCATCCCGAAGCCCTTCCCGGCTCAGCCGAGAAACCGGCACCCCTCCCGAACAAGAGCGTGCAAAGCACCACAACGGCGGCCGCACGCGATATACCGGAAGCTGTCCGCATTACGCCGCTGCTCATGTGGAATCCGATATCTCAAGCATGACCTCGTAACGGGATTACTCCGTAGTTCGCAGGCCACCGTACGTCAAGGGCGCTTGCTCACGGAACCCGTGGGAAATCTCCACAGCACTGCTTCTGTTCCACCCGCTGTCCCTGAACATTCTCAATCGGACCCCTCAGAACCGCATGTTGAGGGTGAGGAAGAAGGTGCGGCCCCAACCGGCCGCGGTGGGCCCGTCCGTAACGGAGGGGTTGGCTGTATTCGTCGAGAGTTTGGCATCGGTGAGGTTGTACACGCCTGCGGTCACCCGCACGCTTTCCAGCCCCAGTGGCCGCTTCCAGTCGAGCGTCACATCGTGGCCGGTCCAGGACCTGAACCTCCCTTCGCCCGACTCACTCTCGATTTCGGAGCGGTAGTTCGTGGACCAGAAAGCGGTGAGATTGCCACGCCCGGCCGAGACTACGACGCGCACCGCATCCCGGGGGAGGGGATGCCGCCGCTTTTCGCCCGCGATTTGCTGTTCGGAACTGATGACGTGCCGCCAGAACCCGCGCAACCCGATAACGCCCCAATCCGTTCTCTTGCGCGCGCCGTATCGGAAATTCACGCCCGAAATCTCGGTATCGACAATGTTCGCAAAGCTGTCGTGAATGGTGATGTCGCCGCCGGTGCGCTCGATGCAGTCATTGCGGTTGCCGCCCTGGCATTCTTGCAGGTTCAACATGGCCCAGGTGGCGGTGTTCTGCCCCGGCTGGTCGGATATTGCGAGCCGATACCAGTCCGCAACGAGATAGAACGGCCCTTTGCGGGCCTCGGCGCCGAAAGAAAGCATCTCGGAGCCTGCGGGGTCGAGACCCGTGTTGCCGCTTGTCTCGCGCGTCACCTGCCGGAAGTTCGGACTATCGCATGTGCGGGGCGGCGGTCCGCTCCCGGGGTCGCAAACGACATAAGGGTGGTCCTGCGACGCGTCGCTGTAGATATGCTGCATCGAGGGCGACGTCTCGCCCGCGCTCCACGAGCCGCGCAGCGTGACGATGCCGGTCAGCCGGTATTCGGCCCCGAAACGCCACGATTCCAATCCGCCTATATCGTCGTATTCATCACCGCGTCCCCCGACCCTGATTTCCAGTTTGTCGGTCAGCGGCAGGGACATCTCCGCAAAAGCCGCGGCGATGTCGCGCTTGCCGGCATAGGTGGTTCCGCCGGAACCGAGCACTTCGGTCACTTTATGGGTATCGCCGTCCTTGTCCCGAAAGACCAGGAGGCGGCGCGCGTCCACGCTCCCCAGCTCGACCCCTGCGGTCCATGCCGTTTGGCGCCCGCCGATAGCGAAGCCGGAGCCCTCCAGCGCCAGCCGGGCGCCAAGATACTCCGAACTGATATTTTCCTCCCACTGCAAGCTGCTGTTCTCGATCGCTGCAGAATTACGCGGGTCTAACGGGTTCACGAGGTTGTAAGCCCCACTCTCGATCTCTTCCCTGATCTTGCCGGCATGCACGAAGGTGTCGCCGGAGCCGGAAATGTCCAGCCGGGTGGCGCTGACGCGCACGTCATAGCCGAGACCTTCACCCAGACGACCCTCGACCCTTGCGGAAACGTCGTATCCCTCGGTATCCGTCACCCAGTCACGGTTGCCGTGGCCGATAAAGCGGTGCCCCACGGCGAACTCGTCGTTTTCTCCCAACTGGAAGTCGGAACCGGCTGCTCTCTTGAGCTCATCCAGCAATGACTCGTTCGGCGTAAAGGAAAACGCGTCGACCGACGGCGCGTAGCGGAACGCCCCGCGGCCCTGCCTGATGTTCGCGTCCAGATGGAGTTCGGCGTCCCCACCGAGCGGATGCTCCAGGTTCAGGATGGCGCTCTTCTGTTCATAGCTGGGGGTATCCCACCAGATGTTTCCATAGGCATAACCACAGCCCTTGTCGCCCGTGCGGATACCGGGCGGATTGCTGAGCGGGCCGACATAACCTTGCGCCGGGTCGCAGTCCCCCAGTGGCACCGACCTTAAGGGGGTAGGTGCTCCCTGGTCGTCTTTCTGGGAGACAAAGACGGTGTTGCCGCCGACGCTGATATTCTTGGATTGGCTGAAGCTGCCGCCCTCGACCCACTCGGAGCGGCTGTGTTCCCGGTTCTTGCCGAGGATTTCCTGACGGTCCAGTATGTCTGCGCCGATGGTCATGCGTCCTCCCTTGCCGACCGCGCCGCCCCAGAAGACACTGCCCTGCCAGCCGTCACCACCGTCCCGGCTCGGCATCCGCGTAACCGTACGCATCTCGAAACCGTCCAGGTCCATTCTGAGCACGATATTGAACGCGCCGTTTATGGCGGCGTGGCCGCCCAGCGTGCTCAGACTCTCGCCTCTCAGAACCTCGATGCGCTCCACGGCCGAGAGCGGCAGGGAATCCAGATTCTGGCCGGTGGTGGCGTAGGGTCTGCCGTTCACCAGGACGAGCAGATCTCGTCCCCCGGTGAAAAAGTAGCGGATGATGCCGGTGTCCAACAGCTCCTCAAGCGTCTGAGCACCCGAGCGCTCGATGAACTTGCGGTCATATTCGGCGATGACCTGCGGGGCCGGCGCTAGAGGTCCGGCATGGGATATCATCACCGCCAGTACTACATAAGCGGCGGCTGCCGCCAAAGCGATCCTCATCGTAATTTTCCTTTCCCGGTAAACGTAAAACGAATCGGCGAGGTCCAGAGTTGATGATCCTCGATGTTATCCGCATTCTGCGCTTTGTCGCAACGGCCCGGTATGTTCACAGGAACGCATCCGCACCACTAAGAATGTGCGATGCTGCAAAGCTTGACTCCTGCGGCTGATAGAGCTCCTGAATACACTCGAATCCAAACGGCATATAGCAGAGTTGAACCATGAAAGCCCATACCCGAGACTGCCGCTTATTGCGGCTAAGCCCTGGAGATGAGGATGCCATGACCTGAAACCTCTCGTAGTGATCCAGCGAGTTCGACTCCCGCCCGGCTAAAACAATAAGCCGAAGGAGAAGCAAGGGCAGGAAGTCGTAGCGCCCTGATAGTACCGCTGAAGGCGGGGAACCGTGGCCATCGGGACCCGCTAGAGGGAAGCGGGGCGTCACCTGTACAGTGCCACTGATGGGAAATGTTGGAGGAAACTCTGAGTTCCACGAACACGTACACGAAACAGCAGTGGATAGCCGAACAGGCGAGGGAGTATCCGGAACGGGTGTTCACGTCCCTGCACCACCTCATCGACGGAGAGTGGATGCGCGAAGCGTATCGCCGCACGCGTAAGGATGGGGCGAGGGGTATCGACGGCGTGAGTGCAGCCGACTACGAGAAGGGCTTGGAGACGAATCTTGACGACCTCCTGAGCCGGATGAAGCCGGGTCGTTACTTTGCGCCGCCGGTGCGTCGCCACTACATCCCGAAGGCGGACGGCACGAAACGACCGCGCGGACGCTTTTCCGTAAAGTCCGTCTCCTGTTCGCGCCGCTCATTCGCGGTCGGCATCGGCGGGGCGCGCATTTGCTCGCAATATCGGTTACCGGTTTCTTCGCGGTTCGGTCGAGAATCTCACTCGCGAAATGCAGTGTCCGGCGATAGGAGGAGGAAAGAAAATGGAACAGGCGATTGCTAATCACTCGCGTTCGATTCCTCCTTCCTCAGTCGGAATCGACCTCCTTCCTCAGTCGGAATCGACCTCCTTCCTCAGTCGGAATCGACCTCCTTCCTCAGTCGGAATCGACCTCCTTCCTCAGTCGGAATCGACCTCCTTCCTCAATTCGATTTGCTTAAGCGGAATTTCCGAAAATATCGATAAAATACGATAAATTCGCGGTGTTTTTCGGTAAATAAACGAAAATAGAAAAGAGAGAGGGTAAATCTACACAACTCTAATTTTTACAATAAGTTGATAGAAATGATGTTCGCCGGGCACGGCTTTTTCCACGATATGGAGCTCAGGCGGTTTTCTTGGGGTCGTTCACCGGATATTTGGGCTTCTTGCCGCTCAGGACGCGGGCGATGTCCTTCCCCGCCCACGTGGCGATGGCTTCGAGACATTCCTGCGTGGAACCCGCCATGTGCGGCGTGAGAATGAGGTTGGGCGCATCGAAGATGGCGCTTTCGGGATCCGGCGGTTCGCCTTCCAGCACGTCGAGGGCCGCACCTGCGATTTTGCCGTTTTTGAGCGCGCCCGCCAGAGCCGCCTCATCCACCAGCGGACCTCTCGCGGCATTTACGAGAAAAGCGGTTTTTTTCATTCTCGAGATCGCTCGCCTGTCGATCAGGTGATGGGTCTTGGGCGTGTGCGGCGCGTGAAGCGAGATGAAATCGGCCCGGCCCAGGAGAGTCTCGAATCGGGCGGGCCTGGCGCCGCGCGCTCTGATATCCTCGCTCTTGAGGCCCGGGTCATGGGCGAGAACCTTCATGCCCATCGCAAGCGCCATTTTCGTGAGCCGGCTCCCCACCTGCCCGACCCCGATGAGCCCCAGCGTCTTGTCCTTGAGCTCCATTCCCGTGTGGCGCGCCTCGCCCCATACCCGCTCCGCTCCCACCCGGGAGGCCGCCTGGGGAATACGCCTGGCCAGGGAGAGGATCAGTCCCAGCGTCAGTTCGGCTACAGCGTTCGCGTTGGCTCCCGGTGTATTTGTAACGAGTACGCCGTGTTCCGTGCAGGCAGCCACGTCGACCTGGTCCACTCCTGCTCCATGCACGGCCACCACGCGCAGTTCCGGCAGCAGCGCGAGCAAAGAGGCGGTTATGTAGCCCGGACGCAGCAGAATCCCTTCCGCACCTCGCAGCTCCTTGGCGAAAGCGGCTTCTTCCGCATTGTCCAGGGGTCTGAAGGGCAGCGCCACGGCGCGGACGGGTGCGACGCCGGTCATGGCCTGTTTCACGGGCGCCATGGCGACCGGAAAATCGGATGTGGAGGTAATGGCGGCCCACCGTTTTTTTGATGGCATGGGAAGAACTACATGTCGACAGCGGTGAAATCACCGTCGTAGTTGTATTCGGCTCTGGCTTTTTGAACGGAAAGCAGCCCCTCTTGCAGGTCGCGTTCGATGGAATAGAAGGAGCGATCCTTCGGGTCGCCATACCCGCCCCCGCTCGGCACTTCGAGCACAAGCCTGTCACTCTGGTTCATCACCCATTGACGTTTGGGGTTGATGGGGCGCCCGTTCAGGGTCACCTTGCCGACGCGCCCGTTCTTCCCGCCGAACAACCCATAGGCGGGGTGCCGGGTTCTCTCGCTCATGAAGGTGAGGAGAATCGGCCCGTCGGAGAGTGATTTCACGATGACCTGCTGGCCGTTTCCACCGGCGTATTTTCCTGCGCCGCCGCTGTCTCTGATAGAAGCTTTTCTCTCCACCAGCAAGGGCACGAGATGTTCGAGGATTTCGATGGGCGTGTTCGAGGTGTTCGAGGGGAAATCGAGACATACGCGTCCATCGTGCCTGTCCGTCGCGCCCTGTCCGCCATGGAGGAAGAAGTTGCCGGCGAAGTGCCTGTTTTCCTTTGTGATGCCTGCCGCGTTGATGGCCCACGTGGGGCTGCCGCTGGCCGCCTGGACGAGATTGGGCACTGCTTTGCAGAGCGCACCGAAAATGGCCGAAGGAATGAAGTGTCCCACCATGGAGCGGCCGTTCACGGGGGCCGGATAACGCGGATTCAGGATGCTGCCCTCGGGCGCCGATACCGTCACGGGCCGGAAATTGCCCTCGTTGTTGGGGATTTGAGGACAGAACAGGCATTTGAGCGAATAGGCGGAATAGGAATAGACATAACTCAAGACGGCGTTCAGGCCGCGGTCGACCTGCGGGGATGAGCCCGTATAGTCCACCAGAATGCTGCTGCCGCGAACCTTGACCTCAACGCGGATGACGAGCGGCTCATCGTACCCGTCTGTGGATACCTGAAATCTGTATTCCCCATCTTCCACTTTCTTGATGGCCTCGCGCATCGCGTTTTCGGAGCGCTGGAAGATCGTGGTGGCCGGCGCATCGAGGTCGGCGAGTTTGTATTCTTCGAGCATCTCGCCGATGCGCTGGGCGGCGAGCCTGCCGGCGGACATATGGGAGATCATATCTCCCTCCACCTGGTTCGGCACACGCACGTTTGTTCTGATGATTCTCAGGATATCCTCGTTGATTTTGCCCGCCGACATGTACTTGCAGGGTGGAAGCTGGAGACCTTCTTCGTAGATCTCGCGCACCTCGGGGGATCGCAGTTTTCCCCCCATGTCCGTCACCTGGGTGGTGATGCCGATAAGAGCGACCAGCTTCGATTTGTGGAACACCGGTGTGAGGGAAGTGAGATCCTGAAGATGGCCCGTTCCCATCCACGGGTCGTTCGTGAGTATGAGATCGCCGGGTTCAAGCGTTTCCTGCGGGTAAATCTTGAGAAGTTTTTTGGCCGTAATCGGCAACGCGCCCACGAAGCTGGGCATGGTGGACCTGGCCTGGGCGATGGATTGACCGTTGGGATTCAGAATGATGACGGCGAAATTTCTCGCCTCGCGTATCGTGGTCGAAAAAGCGGTGCGGACGATCTCGGTGGCCGTTTCCTCGGCGATGGCGATGAAGCGGTTCCAGAGGACTTCCAAGGTAATTGAATCGATACCCTTGCGGGCCATGTCTGCATCTCTCCTAGAGTTCGATGATCAGATTCTGGAATTTATCGACCTGGAAGTTCGAGCGAGGCCCGATGACAGTCGTCGTCATTTTCTCTTCCACCAACGCCGGCCCCTTGAACTTCTGTCCCGGCTTCAAAAGATAGCGATCGAAGATATTCACTTTTCGGAAACCCTTGTTCTCCGGCATGTAGATGCGACGGTTGCCCTTCAAGGCGGTTTTTACGTCTTTTTCGGGTAGGTTCGAGAAATCAAATCTCACGTTGGGTTCCGGCCCGATTCCGAAGATTCGCCAACTGAACACCTGAAGCGGCACTTCGTCTATGGCGCGTCCGTGGGCAGAGGCGTAATGCTCGCGATAGGTTTCGCTGATTTCTCCGAAATGGTTCCGCGTCAGTTTTCCGCTCGGGATGGGGATGGTGAGCGGGAAGCCCTGGCCCTCGAAGCTGATGTCCGCCATGCGCTGAATCCGGATTTCACGTTCCCTCACCCCGGCGGCGGTGAGGACTTCGCGAAGCCGTTTTTCGCGCCGGTTGAGCGTGTCGTTGAGCTTGGTGAGGTTCACGTCTTCGAGCGGCATCACCTGGCTGTCCACGGTGTCCACCTTGAATGGAACGGTATGGAGCCCCAGGCTGGAAGCCAAACCAGCGCCCGGTGGGCAGACGATACGCTTGAGCCCCACCTTGCGCGCAAGCCGGAACGCATGAACGGGACCCGCGCCGCCGGTGGCCATGAGGGTAAAGTTGCGGGGGTCTTTTCCGCGTTCGGAGAGCTTGATGCGCGCGGCGGCGGCCATGGTTTCATTTACCAGTTCATGGATTCCCCAGGCCGCCTGGATCTCTTCGATCTTCATCGGCTCGGCGATTTTGGAGCGTATGGCTTCGGATGCCGCCTCGGAGAAAACGGGCATTTCGCCACCCAGGAAATAATCGGGATTGATGTAGCCGAGAAGCAGGTTGGCGTCGGTCACCGTGGGCTCTTCTCCACCCAGTCCGTAGCAGGCGGGCCCGGGGGACGCCCCCTGGCTCTCGGGGCCGACCTTGAGCAGGCCCAGGTCGTCGATTCGCGCGATGCTGCCTCCACCCGCGCCGACTTCGATCAGATCGATGCACGGCACCTGGATGGGCATTCCACTGCCCCTGGTAAAGCGTTTGACGCGCGCGATCTCGAATTGAACGGACAGATGGGGTTCGCCGTTTTCGATGATGCAGGATTTGGCGGTGGTCCCGCCCATGTCGAAAGCGATGAGGTTTTCGAATCCGCCGAGTTTCCCGAAATAGGCCGAAGAAAGCGCTCCTGCAGCGGGTCCTGACTCGAACATGCGTATGGGACTGCGTCCGGCGGATTGCGCCGTGGCGATGCCGCCGTTCGACAGCATGATATAGAGCGAGACGTTTTCGAGGTTGACCTCCAGGTCTTCGAGATATTTCGAAACAATCGGTTGGATGTAGGCGTTGGCCACAGTGGTGGAAGTCCTCTCGTATTCTCTGATTTCCGGGCAAACCTGAGAGGAGAGGCTGAAGCTTACATCAGGGAACGATTGCGCTATCGCTTCGCCGACTTCGGTCTCATGGGCTGGATTGGCGTATGAGTGCAAGAGGCAAACCGCTATGGATTCCGCACCTTTTTCCACGAGTTCCTGAATCGTTACCCTCACCTCCTGGGTGCTCAGAGGCTGGAGTATCTCCCCGGCCGCGGAAATCCGCTCGGTCAATTCGCGGCGAAAAGTTCCGGATACCAGAGGTTCAGGAAATTCAGGCACGATGTCGTAGATGTCATATCTGGATTCACGGCCCATCAAGAGGATGTCGGCGAATCCCTTCGTGGCGAGAAGACCCGTGGCCGCGCCTTTCTTCTCGATGATCGCGTTGGTGGCGAGGGTGGTTGCATGAATCGCCTGGCCGAGATCGCGGAACCGCAGGCTTTCTTCATCGAGCAACGTGCGCAAACCCGCGAGCGCGCCTATGGATGGGTCGTTCGGCGTTGTGAGATACTTGCCCACCGCGGTTTTTCCGTTCGATGGATTGTAAATCGCAATGTCGGTGAACGTGCCGCCGATATCAATCGCAGCAACGATTCGTCTTCTGGATGTGTAAGATGAAGCGGATTTGGCCATTTCTAAGTTGTGGGAAAGCCTCTTGTGTGAGGATCAATAGATTTGCGGCATTGTAAAATTAAGGTTAATTCGGTACACCTCAAATTCTATAAGCCAGACATAAGTATATGAAATCAGGCGCTTTGTCAATTCCTGGGAGGAGCAATGCTGCTTAAGATGTTGAAATTAAAAAGGTTACATAGATTTGCCGGACAACGGGTAAAAATGAAAATTATGAAACATTTTGATGGAATCATATTAACCTATTGATATCTTTATGGTTATTGAATGATAAACTCTCGTTTCGTCTCGTTTGGCCTAATTTTGAGAGGTGAAATACATTGCATCACTGGGCAAACAATCATTATTTGCTTATAAAAGCCTGTCTTTCATACGATCAGATACGTGTCATAGGATCAGATACGTGAATTTGGTAAGGAGAGTGAGGTCTGAAGTGATGGCGGGAAATGAAAGTGGATCACCCGTCCGATACGCCCTGGTGGATTGTGACCCTGGCGTGGATGACACGCTGGCCCTGGCGATGGGTTTCGCATCACCTTTTTTCCGGTACGATGCCGTGACGACCGTACACGGCAATGTTTCCGCGCGTCTGGCTTACCGAAATGCGAGAAGGCTCACCGCATTCTTGCGTGATCATCTCGAATCCCCCGTTTTGGATGTTCCCGTTTATCCGGGGGCCTCACTGGCCCTGGACGGAAGCCGCATGAACCGGAGCGAATCCCGCGCGATTCACGGTCCCGAAGGCATGGGAGCGATGTTCGATAAGAAAAGGCGTTTGCCCCGCCCGGGCAGGGGAAGTTCCAAACCGGCCTGGGAGGTAATGGTCGAGGAGGCCGCCAGACGGGGTTCGGCGTTGACCATTATCACGCTGGGCCCGCTCACGAATCTGGCTCTCGCGCTTCGGCGCGCGCCCGGGGTCTTCACCCGCGTGAAGCGGATTGTGGTCATGGGAGGAGCCGCCCGGATGCCCGGGAACGTAACGCCTGCGGCCGAGTTCAACATCTATTGCGACCCCTTGGCGGCGAAGGAGGTGTTTTCATCAGGCCTGCCCGTCACCATGGTGGGTCTGGACGTGACGAGGCGGGCGCTCCTGCGCGTCGATGAATTCGAGGGCGGGGGACCGTTCCGCGCGGCGATACGGGACCTCATCAAAGTCTATGCGCGGTTCGCTAAAAAACGGAGGGGGGCCGAGGACATCACCTTGCACGATCCACTGGCTCTCGCCGTCGCGATGAGGCCTGATTTGGTGGAGACCACGCCCTGCCGCGTGGACGTGGATGCGAGCCGGGGCATCGCGCGCGGAATGACGGTGGTGGAGCTCAGGGAAAACAGGGGCTCGCGGGTAAAGAATCCCGTCGACGTGGCGCTGGACCTGGACGTGAAGGGTTTTCTGGCGTTTTTCATCTCGCATCTGCGCAAATATCGCGGATGGGACGAAGATGAAAAATAAAAAACCCGCCGTCTTGGTGTTGGGAAGTTCGAATATCGACATCGTCGTTCGCGTGGATAAGCTCCCTCGTGCGGGTGAAACCGTCCTGGGAGGGGAGCGTCGTGAGTATCGGGGCGGAAAAGGGGCGAATCAGGCCCTGGCGGCAGCCCGCGCCGGTGCGGGGGTCCGCTTCGTCACTATGCTGGGAAAAGATGCGGGCGGCGATGCCTATGCCCGTCATCTTGTGGAGAGCGGGATATCGCCCGACGGGATATTGCGCTGCAATGCAAGCTCGGGGACGGCGCTGATCGTGGTGGACGATAAAGGCGAGAACCAAATCGCCGTGGCTCCGGGCGCGAACGCGCTCCTCACGCCCGGGCGAATGAGAAGAAAGCCGGGACTTCTGGATTTTGGCGGCGTCGTTCTGGCGCAGTTAGAGGTTCCGATTTCATCGATCATGACTGCTTTCAAAAGAGGAAGAAAGCGCGGCGCCTGCACCGTCCTGAACCCGGCTCCTGCGGCGGGGGAATTACCCGATGAGTTGCTCCGCCTGACCGACGTGCTGGCGCCGAACGAAACCGAAGCGGCGCATATCGCCGGACTCGGGAAAACGCCCGAAACCGATGAGGAGTTCCTGCGCGCCGCTCGCGCCTTGCGATCGCTGGGGCCTTCGCAGGTCGTAATAACCGCTGGCGCAAAAGGGGCTTTTTTCATGAAAGAGAAACAAGCCTCCTGGATGAGGCCTCCTCCCGGAGTCGAGGCGGTGGATACCACGGGCGCGGGCGATGCGTTTTGCGGAGCGCTGGCGGTGAAACTGGCCGAGAGTGCGGCGTTTAGAGAAGCGGTGCGCTTCGCCGTAAGCGCAGGATCGAGTTCGGTGAGAAAACGCGGCGCGCAAGGGGGTCTGCCTTCGCGCAGGCAAATTGTGAAAAATCAACGCCAAGTGCGTCAAAACAGATTCGCGTTGGTTGACTTCAATCCCTAACCCGCATAGGGTGTGGGCGTATAGGTCTTAAGTGTCCGTAATTTCCCATGTCGCCTCTTAAAGTCAAGAAGCGTCGCTGATAGGAGAAACACTCATGCCAATGGACTGGGATGAGTTCAAATCGAGAAGGCAAGGTGGTGGTAGTGGAGGTGGCGATGGAGGCGGCGGCATGCCGCAGATCAAGATGCCCCAGTTTCGTTTGCCGAATTTCAAGTTGCCCTCCGCTGCCATATTCGTGGTGGTGGCGCTCATATGGCTGGCCTCGGGTATTTTCAGCGTGGGGCCGGACGAGCAGGGCATCGTTCTTCGGTTCGGCCGCATCGACCGGGTGGTGTCCTCGGGATTGAACTATCATATGCCCTTCCCGATGGAGACCGCCTACACGCCGAAGGTGACGGAAGTGAAGCGCGTGGAAATTGGTTTCCGCACGATCGATCCCGGACCTCCCGCCAGATATTCGGACAAGCCCCATGAATCGAGAATGCTGACCGGGGATGAAAACATGGTGGACGTCGACATGATCGTCCAGTACCGCATCGTGGAGGCCGACAAGTATCTCTTCAAAGTGCGCAGACCCAGAGAGACGGTGGTGCACGCCGCCGAGGCCGCCATCCGGCAGGTGGTGGGCAGTAAGCCCATCGACGAGGCGCTCACCACCGGAAAGGGTGTGATCCAGCAAGAGACAATGGTGGAGATTCAGAAGATTCTGGATCTCTACGAAACCGGCTTGCGCGTGGCGGCGGTGCAGCTCCAGGACGTGACGCCTCCCAAGGAAGTCATCCACGCCTTCAAGGACGTGGCCAGCGCCCGTGAGGACAGGAACCGCCTCGTGAACGAGGCCCAGGGCTATCAAAACCAGGTGATACCGGAGACGCGCGGTAAGGTGGCCGCCGTCCTCAGGCAGGCGGAAGCCTACCGCGAGACCAAGATTCGCCATGCGCGAGGCGATGCGAACCGCTTCCTCGCCACGCTTAAGGAATACAAAAAAGCGCCGGCCATTACGCGCGAGCGCCTGTATCTCGAAATGATGCAGGAGGTGATGCCGACGGTGGACAAGGTGATCCTGGATCAGGGCAAATCCGGCGTGCTGCCGATACTCCCGCTGCGGGGTGGTGGAATAGAAGGGGTGACGAAACGATGAGCGCAGAGGGAGGGGGCGTGAAATTGCCGAAAAAGACAATCGCGTTGTTTGTGCTGATCCTGATCATCGTCTTTGGGGTCAACTCGCTGTTATTCACGGTTCGCGAAGACAGGCAGGTGGTCGTCACCCGGTTCGGTAAGCCCGTGCGTGTTTTGCGCGAAGCCGGCCTCAACTACCGGCTGCCGTTCGTGGAGCAGCTCACGTTTTTCGACCGTCGCCTGCTGGAGTACGATTCCAACCCGACGGAAATCATCACGCAAGACAAGAAATCCCTCGTGGTGGATAATTTCTCGCGATGGCGCATCGTCGACCCGCTCCAGTTTTTGCGCACGGTCCGCAACGAAACGGGGGCGCAAGCCCGGCTCGACGACATTATCTACAGTGAATTGCGCCAGGAACTCGGCCGCAAGGATTTGATCGACATCGTGGCCAAGGATCGCGCGCAGCTGATGGCCAAGGTCACGAAAGCAAGCGACAAGAAAGCGCGCGAATACGGCATCGAGATAGTGGACGTTCGCTTGAAGCGCGCAGACTTGCCGACGGAAAACTTGAAAGCGATTTACGGGCGCATGCAGGCCGAGCGCCAAAGAATCGCCCGCCAATACCGCTCGGAAGGAAAAGAGCAGGCCCAGAAGATTCGGGCGGAAACCAACCGTGAGCGCGACGTGCTCCTGGCGGAAGCCTATGAGAAAGAGCAAATCACCAAGGGCGAGGGCGACGCCAAGAGCATCGACATCAACGCGCAGGCGTTCGGTCAGGATGAGGAATTCTACGCGTTCTTGAAGAGCCTGGAGGTGTATGAGGGCTCCCTGAAGGACAAGACGACCCTCGTGCTGCCCGCGAGCAGTGACTTCCTCCGGTTTCTGCAAGGATCGAAGAACAGAAACGCGAATAAATCCGAGGCGAAGCCCGAGAAAAAATCCGAATAAATCCGGTTTCGGAATAGGAAAGCCCCCTCCCTGTGAGGGGGCTTTTTTCGTGGTGCGTGGTTTCTGAAAAGCGCCTGATGCTTTTTCGGGCCTTTCAGAATCTTGGGGCCCCGCAGGGGGCCCCTTGGTGGGATAGGGGCATCCTCTGGAAGGAAAGGGCAGGCGATGCCCGGAAGGATGACTCTGCCGCCCGTCATCACGAACAACGTCAACGACTTGCCTGCGAAAATTACTTTTCCAGCGAAGATGAGGGGCGGATGCGCCTACCTGAACTCGTTGCGGAGTGACTTTTTCTGCTACCCTTAATTATCAGTGTAGGTCGATTATTACCGATTGTCAATAAATTTAGCACAAAATATAGTATATTTTTTTCCTGCTACACAAGATATTGGGCTAAACAGGCGATCTTACCCACAGGTTATCCAGATGGGGACAATCAAATTAGCGCATAAAAAGCAATCAGTTACGGAGATTCTATATATGGTGTCGCGATGAATTGTGGATACAATATCTTGAGATGAGAAAAGCGCGTTTTTCTGGTTGATTCCTGGATTGTCTTCGCTCGTTCAGGGCGAGAATCCGGCGTCCGAACACATCCGATAGCGCGTGAAACGACGAGGTTGCGGATACCTCGCCGAAACGTCTACCCGGGGGAACCCCCCGCTATCCGTTTCTCAGGTAATCATCGCTCCCGTCGACCCAGTCTTCGCGGATGGGGCTGAAGATGTCGTAGTCTATGGCAGGTTCATCGCCCACGACTTCCACAGAATGGGGGACGTGCGGGGGGATGAGGAGCATTTCCCCCGGCCCGATTTCCACGGTCTCATCGTCGATGAAGAAGCGGAGCCTTCCCTGGAGGACGTGGGATATCTGCTCGTGCTCATGGCTGTGCATGGGCACCACGCAGCCGGGTTTGAGCTTGAGCCAGCAAATCATCTCCTTTTCGCCCACCACCATCTTTCGCGAAAGATGGTCGGTCACGATTTCCTCGGGCATCTCATCCCAACTGTATCTTTGGGCGCGCATGGTTCATCTCCTTGGGGTCGGGTGTGATTCGCTTATGGAAGGCGGCGAAACCCGCCGGTGCGTTATTGCTTGTATTCGGGGAGCGTCCTGCTGAAACCCTCCCGCATCACACGGCCTTTCTTGAGCACGTAATAGCCCTCGCCATACCGGATGACGCTGGTGAGTGGAGGGATCCGGCATTCTTTCGAGATGATCAGGTTTTCCTGAGTCTCATCGCGCGGGAGATAGCGCTCCGCGTCTTCATCGGACAGATGGATATCGCGGTTGCAGGCGCAGGCCGCCTTTTCGTATTCGCCTTGCAGCTTGATGGTCTTGCATTCACAAGTAATCGCGTTGCTCATCGAGGGTCTCCTGTGCTCATCGAGAGCCTTCTGGAAAAGTGAGCCTATGCTAGAAAGGGGGCCTCGCGGTGTCAAGACCGCCGGGGCGAAAAACGCAAAGATCATCGGCGCAAAGGCTCGAGGAGGCCCGATTCGGTTTGAATTGTCCTCCCCGCAAGGGTATAAAAGGTCTGGTTTCGGGACTCATCATCTCAGGTTTTTCGTTTCATTCCAGGAGGGCGCATTCATGCCACGTATGACGGACAAGATGCTCGACTCGGGCGATCCATTCCCGAGCCTCGAGGTGGACCAGGCGGGGGGAGGCAAAATCTCCCTTCCCGGCGATCTCGCCGGCGATTGGGGAGTGGTTCTGCTCTACCGCGGACACTGGTGACCGTACTGCAAGCAGCAGCTTACGGCCTTCGACAGAGCGGCGAAGCTCAAAGAAGAAGGCGTCAAGGTTGTTGCAGCCTCCGTGGACACGGAGGAGAACGCGAAGGGAACGATTGAAGAGTGCGGAATCAACTTCCCCGTTGGCTATGGTTTGGACAACAAGCATATTTCCGAACTCACCGGTTGTTTCTATGAGGAAAAACGCCAGATCATTCACAGTACGGGCTATGTCCTGAAGCCCGATGGAACGGTGGCCGTCGCCGTCTACAGCACGGGACCCATCGGCCGCCTCGTGTGGCAGGACGTGGTGGGTCTGGTTCAGTTCCAAAAGAAGATGATGGCCTCCCAGGGCTAGCGCGCATCTTTTGAACACCCCCTCGGGTTTCGAGGGGGTGTTTTTTTTTGCGCACGTCCGGCGGGCCGGTTTTCAGGGCCTTTCATGGGATGTAACATCCCGGGCACATGAAACGGCCGCATTCATCAACTTGAACCGGATTGGAGCGCATCATGCCGAAAGTGAACCAGTACTTCCTCGACACCGGGGATGATTTCCCGAATCTCGAGATTCCCAGGGTGGGCGGCGGCAAAATCTCCCTGCCCGATGACCTGCTGGGCGCGTGGGGCGTCGTGCTGTTCTACCGCAGTGATTGGTGACCCTACTGCGTCGCCCAGATGGCGGCATTCTCCCGGGCGGGAGAAAGACTCGAAGCAGAGGGCATCAAGGTCGTCTCGGCATCCACCGACCCCGAAGAGGAGGCGCTTCAGTCCATCGAAGCCGGCAAGGTGAATTTTCCGGTGGGCCACAGCGTTGACCCCGCGCAGATCTCGGAAGCGACGGGCGCTTTCTACGCACCCGAGGCGGGCGATAAGCCGAGGCCGTTTCTTCACGCCACCAACTTTCTGCTCTCACCGGACGGTAAGGTGAACATCTCGCTCTACAGCTCGGGCCCCCTGGGGCGTCTCGTCTGGCAGGACGTCATCCAGGCCGTGCAGTTCCGAAAGAAGCGGATGCAGGACGCCCAGGCGCAGCAATAAAAAAGGGAATTATATAATCGAGGGACACCGCCGTAGGGACAGGTCGCGACCTGTCCCTACACTGCCATTCCCTACCCATCGGTTTTTTTCAACAGCCCCTTCTCGTTCAGCTTGCTAGTTCTTGAGACGCTCGTACACCTCGTCCGCATCGGACGCCTTGTTGTAGTCCTGGTCCAGCGTGCCGTCGCCGGCCGGGCTCTTGACCGCGAAGAATTTCGCCGGCCCCTCGGTGATGTGGATGCCGTGGCGCGTGTTTCTGGGAATATGCACCAGATCGCCTGCGCCGATCTCGCGTACCTCCTCACCGCAGATCATGTTCATCTTTCCCTCGAGCATCAGGATGTACTGCTCCTCATTGGGATGAAAGTGCGGCGGCGGGCCGTCTCCCTGGGGATATATCACCCAGCCCACCTTCATCAACTCGCCCGCCGTCGCGTGGCTGGTGGCGGGGCCTACTTTCGAGGAGCCTTGGGGCAAGTCTTCCATTCTGTAAAACGGCATTCAAAATCTCCTTGGTCTTGGATGTAACCCTATAAGGTGGATTCCAGTTTTTCCCGCGCCTCGTCGGCGTCTTCGGCCTTGTTGTAGTCCTGATACAGGTCGCCGTCTCCGGCGGGGCTCTTTACCGTGAAGAAGGCGAACGGCCCCTCGGTGATGCGGAGGCCGTGGCGCTCATTGCGTCGGATGTGCACCAGGTCGCCCGGGCCGACGACGCGGGTCTCATCCCCCAGGATCACGTTCGCCTCTCCCGACATCACCAGCAGGAACTGCTCCTCGTTCGGGTGGTAGTGAGGCGGCGGGCCGCCGTCCGCGGGATAGGTGATCATCCCGGCCTTCATGAGCTCACCGGCGACGCTTTGCGTTTGGGCCTTGCCCATGTCGATGTGCTTCGTTTCCATCTCGGATATTCTGTAAAATGGCAAGTCCAGGTTCCTCCCTTTCAATCGAGCCGCGCGACCACGCGAGCGGGCGCGCCCTCGATCCTGTAGAGTTTCATGGGAAATGCGAACATCTCGAATTCAGTCTCCTCGAAAGTATCGAGGTTGATGACGTGCTCGATGAGCGGAACGCCCCGGCCCAGCACGGCGCGGTGGCCGGGGGAGTCCTCGTGGTGCACCACGGAGTCGGGCTGCATGCCCGGGTCGATGGCGTGGTCCATGCAAAGGGCCTTCATGCCGCAATCGCAAAGAAAGCGGCACGCCTCCTTGTCGAGGTAGGGGTTGGGGCCGAAGTAATCGGGCGTGAAAATCTTCTCCTTCGACCAGCCCGTCCACGAGACGGCGATGGCGCCGTCCAGGCGTTCTGCCTGAAATCCGGGACTTGATTCGATCATCGCCTGCGTGATGGGGCTCGCCTCGCGCGCGGTTCCTCTCAAATCTATCTTCACGGCGCGGCCGCAGAAGGTCTCGAGCGGCATCTCGTCGATGGTGACGCCGTCGGGGTAGAAATGATTCGGCGCGTCCAGGTGCGTTCCCTGGTGGATCGCCATCCGGACCGCGCTGTTCTGCCGGCCGTGCGAGGGATGTTCGTGAAACTGCCAGTATTCCACCGGGGGAAAGGTCGGCACCTCGCAAAGGTCGGGATGCCCCAGGGGGGCGGTGAGGTCAATCAATCGGCTCATGGGCTTCCTCCGTCGATTTGGCGACTGAAAGATGGTGCTTTCTGAAAAAATCATGGATGAGGGCGAGCACCGCCTCGGGCCTGTCCAGTTGCGCGTAGCGGCCCGCACCTTCGATGATAAAGGATTCGCAACGGGGAATGCCGGCGGATAGGGTTTGAACGTCCTCGTGGTATTCGGGGTCTTCCTCGCCCGTGAGCGCGAGGACGGGGCAGGCGACTTCGCCGAGGCGCTCCGTGAGGTCGGGTGCTAAAAGCTCCGCGTATCCCGCCGAGGCGTATCCCGAAGGGTCGCCCCGCAGGAACAGGCGGTGATGCTCGGCGCGCTCCCTCGGGATCATGCCCCTGGGTTCCCTGCCTTCGCTTTTCCTGTTCCGGTAGGCCTCCTGCATCTCGCCCGCCTCGGCCAGGTGGATGCGCTCGGCGACGCCTCTGCGCACGCGCTTGGCGGCGGGCGCCGCTCCCGTCGCGATGAGGATGAGCGCGCCCGGCAGGAGGGGTTGTTCGACCGCGAGCAGGAGCGCGGCCCGCGCGCCCAGGCCGTGCCCGACCAGGACGGGCCGGTTCAAGCCCAGGCGGATGGTGACGTGTCCGATGTCACCAGCCATCTCTTCGAGCGTGTATTTGCCCTTCGGACTCGAGGAGCGCCCGTGGCCCCTCGGCTCCATGGCGACCACGCGGTGCATGCTCGAGAGCGTGGGGACGATCTTGCGCCACACCCATGTCGCATCGCCCAGGCCCGGAATGCAGAGGACCGGTGTGCCGTCTCCTGATGCCTCATAGCACAGGACGATTGCCTCATCCGCCCCGGGAGGGCTGATGTTCAGGTATCTCGCCGTGCGGGAGGACTCGCCTGCGATTCGGATCATACCTGGAGCGCTACCAGTTCTTCAATCAGCCCGCGCAGGCGCGCGGATACGGCCTCGAAGTATTGCGCCCCGTTTTCCGCCGTGGCCGCCGTGGGCATGCCCGCTACCCCCGAGGGCGCGCGGTTTCTGTTGAAATCCACCGGGCGGAAGAGCATTCCGCGGTGGTGCATGTCCTTCGTCCCCAGGGGATGGGGGTTCGCGTTGATTTGATCCACCGCCTCGTCCATGTTCACCAGGTCGGGGCGCAGATGGAGCATCATGGCGGTTTCGAACTCCCCGCTGTGCGCCATACCGCCGACGGGCGATTTTCTGATCTCCGCCGAGATTTCGTTTCCCAGATGGAAGTAGGTGATCATCCAGATGGTGAGCTCGATGTCGTAGCCGATGTCGTTCAGCGTTGCCTGGAGGGGCTGCACGTTGCCGCCGTGACCGTTCACGACGAATATCTTTTTATATCCGTGATGGGCGACGGAGCGGATGATATCCTTGATGAGGGCGACGTAGGTTTCCAGCCGCAAGGAAATGGTTCCCGGATACTCGAAGTGATGGTGCGACGTGCCCGTCCACACCGTGCGGGTCAGCAGCACGTTTTCGAGGCCGTCCACCGCCTTTTTGCAGACGTTCTCACAAAGGAGCGTATCCACCACGACGGGGCTGTGCGGCCCGTGCTGTTCCATCGAGGCGAAGGGGATGACGACCACGGCCCCGTTTTGGGCCATTTCCTTGTGCTGCGGCCAACTGAGTTCTTCCCAAAGCATAGGGGCATCCTTCAAAATTGTGTGAGTGATGGGTAAGGCCTCAAGCCTCTCAGGTTTTTCCGCATCGGGCAAGAGCCGAGCCTCAAGCGCGGGAAACACTTCCCCCGCTTGCCAGCGGTTCCGATTCGTGGTCTTTTAGGGGCCGCGAGAAAAATGGATGGAGAAATGCAAGTGTATTCGACCGATCAGATGAGAGAAGACGAGCACTGGATGGAAGAGGCGCTGGCGCTGGCCCGGATGGCCGAGGAGGCGGGCGACGTGCCCGTAGGCGCGCTGGTGGTGCGCGAGGGCCGGGTGCTGGGGCGTGGCTTCAACAGGCGGGAGGCCGCCTGCGACCCCACCGCGCACGCGGAAGTCCTGGCGCTCAGGGAAGCCGCCGAGACCGACGGCATCTGGCGGCTCGACGGCGCGACCTTGTACGTCACCCTGGAGCCGTGCCCGATGTGCGCAGGCGCGGTCGTCAACTCGCGGATCGCGCGGCTCGTCTTCGGGGCCACGGACCCCAAGGGCGGGGCCTGCGGTTCTTTGTTCGACATTCCCTCGGACCCGCGCGTGAACCACCGCGTGCCGATAACCTCGGGCATACTGGCCGAGGAGAGCGGCGCGATGCTGCGCGCCTTTTTCGAGGAGCGACGCCGCATCGCCCGCGAGGCGAGACAGGCCGCGCGCTGAAGATACGATCCATCCGGAGAGGTGGCCGAGTCCGGTTTAAGGCGGCAGACTCGAAATCTGTTGTGCAGGTAACTGCACCGGGGGTTCGAATCCCTCCCTCTCCGCCAGATTCATACGGGCAGGCACAGGCGGGAATTTCGAGTTTCTCGCAGCCTTTTTCTATGTTCGCACTTCGTCCGCCAGAGAATCCACCACTTCGATATCCGTCACGTCGAAGTTCACCCGGGCGATCGTTTCTCCGCCCTGCGCGCAGACGCATCTTCGCTGCTGAATTCATGAAAATTCGATAATTCAATCTCTCGATTCCTACCCCGAAGCAGGCTGCGGCGGGTAATGCGGCTCTCGGGATATCCGGAGACATCCAGCGGACGATCACGGGCGAGCGGCGGCATCCCGGCTGCGCTTTTCGCCGCCGCCCTCGGCCCATCTCATGGCGGCGTAGGTCCCCGCTCCAAAGACCCCGAAAGCGGCCATCAGGGCGTAGATGGTTCCATCGAAACTGTGGCCCACGAGCGCTCCGAAAGGCACCGAGATAAAGGTGGAGAGCGAAGCCACCACTCCCGCTCCCACCCCGGCGATGTGGCCGAGGGGTTCCATGGCGAGCGCATTGAGATTCCCGAAGAGGAGTCCGATGCAGAGAAAAATGACGAGCAGGCAGGTCATGAACAGCCAAAACGGAGGGAGTCCCCCGAAGGCGAAGGCCAGCGTCCACGAAACGGCCGAGACCAGCGTCAAGGACACCGTCGCCATCCTTGAGAGCCGGCGCATCCCGTACTTCATCACGAGCCACCCGTTCACGAGCGAGGCGCCTCCGAAGGCGAGCGCCAGCATGCCGAAATAGACCGGGAACAGCACGCCTGTCCCGTAGGCCTCCTGGAAGATTTGCTGGGAGGAACTGAGGTAGGCCACGAAGGGCGCGAACACGCATCCGGTGGCTACGGTGTATCCGAGCGCGGCCCGAATCCGCAGCGCCTCCAGGGCGGCGCCGCCGACCGCGCGCGGGGAGAGGGGCCGCCGGCGGGCGGGGGGCAGGGTTTCCGGCTGGCGAAGTGAAAACCATGCGAGTGTGACCGCGGCGATGATGAAGAAGGTGGCGAATATCGCGCGCCAGCCGCCCAGCCACAGTATCCCCAGCCCGAGGGAAGGAGCGACGGTGGGAACGAGAATGAACACGGCCATCGCAAACGACATGAGACGCGCCATCTGCCGTCCTTCGTATTGATCGCGCACCAGGGCGACGGTCACGATGCGCGGTCCCGCGATTCCGATGCCCTGCAGTATGCGGCCCGCAATCATCACCTCGAAAGTGTGTGCGAAGATGCTCATGACGCATCCCGACATGAACAAGACGAGGCCGGCATGGATAGAGGGCTTGCGTCCGATTCCGTCAGAGAGAGGACCAAAAACGATCTGCCCGAGACCGAGGCCCAGGAGCACGGCCGTGACGACGAACTGAACGTCGTTTCTGCGCGGCGCCCCGAGGTCGTGGCCTATCGCGGGCAGCGCCGGCAGTATCGCGTCGATAGCGAGCGCGACGAGCGCCATCAGAAGAGCGACGAGGGGAACGAATTCGCCGGGGCGAAGGGCGGGTTTGATGGTCGCTTTGCTCATTTTTCCTCCCAGGCTGTCCATACCGTTTGAATCTGTGTCGATTCGATCATGGTCCGAACGGCAACAGCTTGAACACGGTTACGCTCCGGCGCCTCGCGGTCTGAGCCGGAGCCAGTGTCTCACCTTTCGCCACTTTATGCGCCTCGAAACCTGTAGTGGAGGCAACTGCGCCGGGGGTTCGAATCCCTCTCCCGGGGTTGTCCTGCCCTCCGTGGTTGTCCCTCCAAAACCAGCCCCCTCTCCGCCACATTTCATACGGTCAGGGTTGGTGATCGCCCAAACTTCACGTAGCCTCTTTCGTATGGGCGAACCCGGTGGAGACAGAAATCTTTCGCAGCCTTCTTGCCGCTATTTCGCATGGGTGCGCCAGGGGTCGCCATCTCCAATCAAGACAGGCCCTGGGGCGATGGCGCCGGGATTGATCCTGGCGGTGAAGTATTGACCCTTTTTTTCGTATCGAGCGACGATTTCAGGAGGTTATCGAGAACGCGGAAGTCCAGACTCCTCCATATAGCGACCCAATCGAGGGAGGTTACCGATGATACCGGCGGATGAGACATTCGACGGCACATGGCCGTATGAGCCGCATTTTTTCGAAGGGAACGGCTTTCGCCAGCACTATATTGACGAGCGCGGGGGTGAGGAGGGCGCAGAGGACGTCATTGTCTGTCTCCACGGCGAACCGACGTGGGGTTATCTCTACCGGAACTTCATTCCCAGGCTGCGCAAGCTGGGGCGCGTCATCGTGCCGGACCACATGGGCTTCGGCAAAAGCGAAACCCCCCAGGACAAGGACTATTCCATTCGCGAGCATAGCGATAACCTCGAAGCCCTGCTCCTGGACCTCGACGCGCGGAACATCACCTTCGTCATGCAGGACTGGGGCGGCTCCATCGGGGCCAGCTTCGCCGTGCGCCATCCGGAGCGCATCAAGTGTCTATGTATATGCAACACCTATGCGCCCTGGGCGAGAATACCGACTGACGGAAAGTTCCCGACTCCCGAGCATAAATGGTTCAACTGGGTGCAGACGGATCAATACGAACCCACCCTTCTGAATCTCGGCGCGACGGTGCTGTCGGTGATGAAGAGAATCGGCTTCGAACGCACCGCACATGTGGACGAGACCTGGGTCCGCGCTTACGCCGGCCCGTTTCCCACACCGGAGTCCTGTCGTGGCGCGCTGCAATTCCCCCGGAACATCACGGATCCAAAAACCTTCGAATTCTTCCAGGAGCTCGCGGAGGAGCACGACGTGGAAGTCTTGAAGACCATTCCCGCCATGTGCATTCACGGGGAAGAGGACCGGGCGATGCCTGCCAGGTATACGGTCTTTCGGTTCAAGAGCATCTGGCCCAATGGCCCGGTCGTCACCCTGCCGGGCGTCGGTCATTTCGTGCAGGAAGACGCGCCGGAGACGGTGACGGCTCTCATCGAGCAGTTCGTCCAGATCAACAATCCGCCCGTCGATGCTTTTTCCGAGCCGAGCCGGGCGTGGAACGAAGGCGACCGGTGGACGAAAGCCAAGTAGTGATCGTTCCTGTTACGGACACGGGTACTGTTCCACCGAATCTGATTTTCAGTCGTCATTCCGGCGGTGGATTGCATCGTAACGGTGGACGTATCTTTCCGCACGTCCAGGATTGGCGGTCACGCCTGAAATGCGGGCGGACACACGGGGGGTCCGCCCCTGCAAGCGCAAATGACTCGAACGGAGCATCTCTCAAGGCCAGGCATCCCGTTTGATAAGCATCGGCAAAGCCGATATGTTGCCGCACATGAAACTATCGACCGCGATTACCCGCATGCTGGACATCGACCACCCGATCCTGCTCGCTCCGATGGGCGGCGTCGCGGGCGGCGCGCTTGCCCGCGAGGTCTCCGCCGCAGGCGGGTTGGGCCTGATAAGCGCCGGCTACGCAGACCCCGCGTTCGGCTACGGCTCGGACGAGTGGATTCGGGGGGAGTTCGACAAGGCGGGCGATCATGAGGTCGGGGTCGGCTTCATCACCTGGGCGCTGAGCAAACGGCCCGGCGCGCTCGACGCCGCGCTGGAATGCAGGCCCAAGGCCGTCATGCTCTCATTCGGCGACATCGAACCCTACGTCCGGAAGATACGGGAAGCCGGCGCGACGCTGATCTGCCAGGTCCAGACGCTGAAAGACGCACGCGAAGCGGCGGCGAAGGGCGCCCAAATCATCGTCGCCCAGGGCACGGAGGCCGGGGGCCACGGGGCCGAGCGCTCCACGCTGCCGCTCGTTCCGGCGGTCGCCGATGCGGTGGCGCCGATTCCGGTCGCGGCAGCGGGCGGCATCGGTGATGGGCGCGGCCTGGCCGCTGCCCTCATGCTGGGCGCCGAGGCCGTCCTGATCGGCACCCGCTTCTTCGCCACCCGCGAAGCGCTGGGCCATCCGAACCAGAAAGCGTTGATCGAGCGAACGGGCGGCGACCACACGCTGCGCACCAAGGCCTTCGACACGGCCCGCGGCGTCACCTGGCCGGAGCCCTACACCGGACGCGCCATCCGCAACGCATTCGCCGAATCCTGGCATGGCCGCGACGACGAACTGCGGGAGCAGAACCCCTCGATGCGCAAGCGCTTCTTCGAGGCGCTGCGCGGGGGGGATACGGATATGGCGGCCACCTTCGCCGGCGAGGGGCTGGACCTGATAACCGACCGCCCGGGCGCGGGCGAACTGGTTGCGCGGATCGCAGAAGAGGCGATAGACGCGCTCTCCAGGGCGCAAAGCCGTTTTCCGGGCCTGGACCCGGCTGGAGGCTGATGGAAGGTTTCATTCGCCGCACGTCATACCAGCCCGCCATTCGCTGTTCATGCCGGCATCGTCCCCGCGCCGGGTTTCGCGAGGGGAAGGCCCGATGAAAAACGCCAATGCGGAAGGATTTACGTTTGTGTAGCGGACAAGCCCTTCGATACGCGGCTTCGCCGCTACTCAGGGTGAGGGTGATATGGTGGCTACTCAGGGTGAGGAAAACAAAAAACACCCTCATCCCGAGTAGGCCCGCAAGGGCCGTATCGAGGGACGCCCGGAAACAGCCCTCCGCCGGAAAAGCAACCCCCCCTACCCCCCCTTGTCGGGGCTGTTGAAAAACCCGGTGTTGGGAACGGGCGTTTTGGCGGCTTAAGCGGCAGCGGAGAGGAAGCCCAATCGGCGCGTGAGGGCGTGATGGGCGCGCAGACGGCGTCTCCGGGCGGCGCAGACCCCCCACAAGGCGAATAAACGCGCCGCAAAAGCGGCGGCCAGCCGCTTGAGGTTCACCGCAATCGCCGTCAGGTAGGACTGGATCTTCATGTTCTCCAGTCCGCGGCGCACCGCCCGCCCCAGTCCGTGCCAACTCTTCGCCTCGCCGTGGTAGCCCTCCGAGCGCCAACGGTGGCGGCCATAGAGCCGCTTCTCCTCCTCCCCCCATCGCAAATGGCGACGACGCGCGCGCAACAGCGCCGGATACTCGTTGGGAATCAACACCGCCTTGCTCGTTTGCGACTTCGACAGACAATCGGACCTGAGCGCGCAGCCCGCGCAATCCCGCGTCCTCGAACCATAGTAGCGCCCCAGCTCCGTCGCCTGCCGGGGACGCAGCGTCTTGCCCCCCGGACACTTCACCACCTCGTTGCGCGCGTCGTAGTGGAACAACTGCAGCGGAACACGGCTCTGGCTCGGTTCCTTCTTCGCTGGTATCAGCGCTTCCACGCCCCGACTCTCCAATGCGCCGTACACCTTCGAGTACGCATACCCCGAATCCGCCGTCACCAACTCCGGCGCGCGGCCAGACAACTCGCTTACCGCCTCTATATGGGACGCCATCATCTTCCGCTCGTCCAAAGTCCCCTCCGTCACCGCCACGTCGAGAACAACACCCCGCTCATCGTCCACCGCCGCGTGGTGCTTGTAGCTCGGCTCGGACCTCGCCCGCGCGCTCTTGCGCGCAAGCCGCGCGTCGGGGTCCGTCCGGCTCACCGGACCGCCGCGGCCTCCTCCCTTCTTCCCAGCCTCATCCTCGACGGGATTCTCCTGAATCACCTTCTCCGCGTGGTGCGACGCCAGACTCTCCCAGCTCACGTCCGCGCGTATCAACGAGGCGTCCACGTGCACCACTTCCCCCTTCGCCACATTCGCCTCCAGACAAGCCTGCACCGTGCGACGGAATATCTCCTTGAACCGAGCCTCCCCCCAGCGCTGACGAATCCGCGTCAGGCTCGAATGATGCGGCAACTCCTCGTGCAGCCCGTACCCGATGAACCACCGGATCGCCAGGTGCGCCCGCGCCTCGCGAAGCAGACGCCGGTCGTGTACGTAGCCCAGCAACATACCCGCAAGCATCAAGCGGAGCGCCACCTCCGGGTCGATCCCCGGTCGACCATTGTCCGCGCAATAGCAATCCGACACCTCCTCCCGTAGCCAGCTCAAATCCAGTACGCGGTCCACGCGCATCAGGACGTGATCCTCGGGGATCAGCCGATCCAGCGAGCCCGCCACGAACAAATCCATCTGCTCGCGCCTCTTGCTGCCTATCATCGAGGGAACTCCCATCTCGGGCGAGATAGTGTCATTACACCCAATCACAATGCCGGGGGTTTTTCAACAGCCCCTTGTCAGGGGGGTATAAAAAGGCGATGCGCCCCCGCCAGACCGAGGTGGTTTTGCTTTTTCTTGCCCCCCTGACAAGGGGGGGTAGGGGGGGGTTGGGTTTTAGCGGACAGGCACGGGGGCCGGACAACCCCGATAAGGGTCGTCCGGCTACGGCCACTTGCGTCCATTCCTCCTTTATCGGACTTTTTCAACAATCCCCGGCAAAGGATGCGCCGGGAGATGTCAAGCCGTTGACGGATGGGCGCCGTTGGCAGCGCGCCAGGGCGACCCGCTATTCGCTCCGCATCAAGGCCGCCGGCTTCGCCCCGGGTTTCCGAAAGATTCGCTCAGTGCGGTGAAGATTCCCTCCAAGGATCCCCTGCTGCCGTCGGCTTCCGTGAACTCGGCCAGGCTGGTGCCCGCCACGAGGCGGGGATTTCCCTCGCCGTCGGGCCGGTTCGAAAAGCGCCCCTCCCAGGAACCGCCCGATTGCGCCACGCTGCGCCCCGGATGCGCGACCCGCACGTCGGCGGCGCGGAAGGCGCCGCCCCGCGTGAAGGGCGTGGGGCCGAGATGCACCTCGTAGTCGGTGGGGGTGGCCGCCGGGGGTTCGCCCTGCCTCCACCCCAGGGCGAGCCGCAGATGAGAGTGCCCGATTTCGATGTCGCCCGCGCAGCCGATGCAGCCCTGAATCGTATTGCTGGAAAAGTCCGCTAGGAGGTTGATGACCCCCTGAACCTCTTCGAACACCTCGGTTCCGGCGAGCTGCCCCCAACCGCTCCCGTACTGGTACGCGTAGAGGCCGCCCGAGGTACCGGTGTAGGTCGCCGCTCCCGCTACGGGCATGTCGGGCGGATTGGAGGTGTCGAGTTCCGTGCCCTCGACGAATATGCCTCTCTCGGACGCGAAAACGGGAAAGCGCGGATATCGGGGCCGCCCCTCGAACTGGAGCCACCACCCGGCGACCAGATAGTCGGTCTGCACGTCGTTGTCCCAGTTGAGGAGCGCGTAAACGATGGTGGTGTTTTCGCTCGTTCTGTTGAAAAGCGTCCAGAAGCGGCCGGAGTGGTCGGGCAGGGCCGGCGTGGTGGATGAGGAATACGCGGCGTCCCTGGCCGTGTTGAGCCTGAGCGTGCGCCCGTCCGCCGGCGTTACTTCCACGTCGAGGACCCGGCCGTCGAAACGGGTGACCCTTTTGAAGTCCACCCGGTCCTCTCCGGCGAAACCGCCGCCCCCGCCTCCGGCGCAGCCCAGGAGAGAGAATGCCGACAGGATCAGAATAAAATGGCGCATCATGACGAAACTCTCCTTTCGGACGGGCGCTTTCAGCACACCGGCTTCCACATCCACGCCGTGGCTTGCTGGATGGACTGGATATTCTCATGCGTTTTGTCGTTCGTGCCGCAACTTTGCTGATCCTGAAACGATAACAGGATGATAGGCGCGAAGTCACCACCCTGATTCACGGCGGGCCGGTAAGACGCTTCCTCCCATCGGCCGGGATTGAACGCAGGGGAGGACCTGTCGTTTCGCTCCCGACAAAAACCACGATCTTCTCCTTGGCAGGCCTGCAGCCCGCAATTGCCCGCATTTGCCGTAAGCGTCTTTCAGGGAGACTCCTGTAGCCTTTCATGCGGGCAGGCCGGGTGGAAGCCCGTATTGCTCGCAGCCTCTGATATGGGCGGTCCTCGTGGCGCACCTTCGCTTCACGCAGCCTTTGATGAAGGCGGGCCCGGCAGACGCACATATCGCTTGCGGCCTTTCAGGCGGAATCGGAGTCGATGAAATGAGGAAATCTCCCGAAGGCGTTCATATGGGCAGACCCGGCGACGCGTTCTCGTATTTCGCAGCCATTCATACGGGCAGACCCGGCGGGGAGTTCGCGCTTTTCACAGCCATTCATACGGGCAGGCCCGTCAGCGCGTTCGCGTATTTCGCAGCCTCGCATGCGGGTGGTATGGAGCAAACGGCCAGGAATCGCGAATTGTCGGGAAAATCGATAAATATCGATAAATTCACGGGGTTTTTCGATAAATTACTGAAAGGGATGCGCCCTGCAAATGGTTGTAATCAAAAGAGTTGCCATATAAACCTGAGCGATGTGCACTCAGATCCGGCGATAAAATAAGTTTTTCGCCTCCCGCGCATTTGCCCGCAACTGCCCGCATTTCCTCTCGCACCGCATGACTCCGCAAACCCTCCCCTGTCGGCGAACGCTCGCTCCCCACTCGCGCTTGATCCGCAATTGCGCGAGGGGCTACTTGCGGATGGTGCCGAAGCTGAATCCCGTGATGAGGTGCTTCTGGATGAGGACGCCGAGGATGACCACCGGCACTGTGATGACGGTGCCGATTGCCGCCTGCGGCCCGTAGAGCCTGCCCTCCATCGCGCTCTGGAACTTGTTGAGCAGGATGGGCAGCGTGATGACGTTCGGCTGGGTGAGCGTGAGCGCGAGCAGGAACTCGCTCCAGTTCAGGATGAAGATGAACAGGAAGGTCACCACCATGCCCGGCGCGACCAGGGGCATCACGACCCGGCGCAGCGTGTAGATGCGGCCCGCGCCCATGATCTGCGCGGCGTGCTCGATGGTCTTGGGAATCTCCTCGATGAAGTTCAGCATCATCCAGATGACGAACGGCAGCGTGGTCGCTATGTAGAGGAGGCACAAGCCGACATAGGTGTCTATCATGCTGATTCTGATGCCGAGGACCGCCTGCGTGGAGAACGGAATCAGGATGGCGTAGTACATCACGACGGGAATCGCGATGATGATGGGCGGCACCATGCGGATGGTCAGGATCATGTAGCGGAAATACTTGCCGCCCACGTTGAAGCGCGAAATCGAGTAGGCCAGGAACGTGCCCAGCAGGAGCGCGATGAACGCGCTGATGGAGGAGACGACCATCGAATCGCGCACCGCTCCCCAAATCGTGAAAGCCTGTTCGGTGACTTCACGGCTGAGGCTTTCGCCGTGCCCGACGATGGTGAATATCTGCTGGTAGTTGTGAAGGGTGGGTTCATATCCCCCGCCGATGAAGCTCGGGAACCAGTTCGGCGGCCAGGTCACCCAGTCGCCCGAATCCTTGAAGGAAGTCGATATCATCCAGAAGATCGGGAACATGATCATGAGCGCCCAGAGCATAAGCGCTGCGTGGCGGAACCAGAAGAAGAGGTTGTATCGCTTGGCGAAGGACATCTCCGCGCGCGTGTTGGCGTCGTTCGTCATCTCATGCTCTCCTCTTCAACGATGGACCGCTCCCGCACGAGCAGATAAATGCCATAGAAGATGAGTGCTCCGAACATGAAGAGCAACAGAATCGAGGCGGCCGCGCCGAAGCTGTACTTGTTGAACTGCCACACCTGCCGCCAGAGGAAGAACGCGATGGTCTCGGTCGAAGTGCCCGGCCCGCCGAAGGTAAGCAGCACGGACAGATCGAAGAGTTTGAGCGCCTCCATCGAGCGGATGATGACGGCGATCATGATCGCGGGCTTTAACAGCGGGAAGTGGATTTTCCAGAATATCTGCCACCTGTTCGCCCCCAGAACGCGCGCGGCGTTGGTGAGTTGCTGCGGGAGCGCGGCGAAACCCGAGAGGAAGATCAGGAACGTGAGCGACGTCCACTGCCATACGTCGGCGAGTATGATCGCCCACTGCGCGGCGATGGGGTGCGAGAGCCAGCGGATGCGCGGGTTTATGCCCATCGCTTCGGTGATGGGAGACAGAATCTGGTTGAGGGGTCCCGAGTCGATGTAGATCATCGAGAAGTTGTAGCCCCCCACGACCGGCACCACCATCATGGGGACCAGGAAGATGGTGATGTAAATCCGCCTCCCCCGGAACTGCCTGTAGGCCAGCATGGCGAGAAGAAAACCGAAGAGCAGTTCGAGCAGGACCGCCGTTCCCGCGAAGTAGAAAGTCCGCCCGAGCGCCCACCAGAAATCCTCGGTGGTGAGAACGCGGACGTAATTCAACAAGCCGTGAAAATAAGCCTGTTCGAAGGGCCTGTTGGCGCGCCATTTAAGAAGGCTGATATAGATGGTGAGTATAAAAGGAACGGCGAGCAGCAGGAGGAAGGTCGCCTCCACCATGATGAACGGTATCAGGCGGAACACCTTCTCCTGCGAAAGCCAGGCGGAAAGACTCTTGCGTTCTTTTATCGTTGCTTGGGCCATCTTGCCTTCGTCTTCATTCGGGTCAACGCGTATCGCGCGGGGCGCCCGCCCCGGCGTTGCCGCCGGAGCAGGCGCTCTTGTGCGCGGTGTTTAGTTGGTCGGCGCGAACTTGTCGATGTAAGCGCCGCTGGCGACGCTCGCTCTCCAAGCCGCAATTTGTTCTTTCCGACCGATGTCGTCGGTGATGCGGTTCCAGCCTTTCTCGACGTTCTTCGCCGCCTGCGCAGCGGAGATGTTGCCCTGCATGACCTGCGCCATGTTCTTGTCGAGCACGTTGAAGTACTCGTAGTTACCCTCGATCATGAGCAGGGAAATGGCGTTTTTCGCGTTCTTCATCGTCATTTTGACGAAAGGCTCGGTGTGCTTGTCGAGCACGGCCTTGTTCGTCAGGTTCGAGGCGCGCATCGGATCCCAGAATCCAGCGGGGTCGGCGATGGCCTCATCACCCTTGGTCGGGCCCGTGAACCACTGGATGAAGTAGTAGGCGAGCTCGGGGTGTTTGCCGTGTGAGTTCACCATGTAGCCGGTGCCGGCCGCCTGCGGGGCGCGACGCACCATCTTGCCGCTCGCGCCTTTCACGGCGGGAACGGGGCAGGCCAGCTGCTTGCCGCTGATCTTGCTCTTCGGGTTGCGGTTGGCGTAGCCCATCGCCGAGGGGAAGGACATGAACGAGAAGGCCCGTCCACTACCCCAGTGAGGATAGAGCTGCGGCGTTCCCCAGCCCTGCACGTCGGGCGGCATGTACTTGACGATCGAGGTGAATTCCTTGATCGCCCGGATGCCGTTCGGGCTGTTGATGGTGGGCTTCATGTTCTTGTCGAAGAGCAGTCCGCCCATATAGGCCGGGAAGTGCCTGTAGGAGAAGTTGATGCTCCTGTAGGCTTGCGCGCCGTAGAGCGGCTGGTCGAACTTCATGCCCCAGCGGGTCTCGCCCTTTTTCGTGTGGAAGTACTTGGCCATCTGCTCCCACTCGGCCATCGTGTCGGGACATCCCGGTTCCTTGCCGAATTTGGCCTTATAGTCCTTCGCGGCCGCCTTCATGATGTCCGAGCGCAGGAACAGCGCGATGTGGTCGCCGTCGAGGATGAACCAGTAGGTTTTCCCCTTGTACGTCTGCTGCGCCAGAAGGCCCGAGTCGATGCCCGTGAAATCGGGTTTCCCCTTGGCCATGTAGGCGTCGAGCGGCTGCAGCGTGCCTGCGCCCACCGCGTCGGGAATGACGTAGGGGAAGTGGTTGATGACGTCGTACTGCCCCGTCTTCGCCACGGCTTCGGCCATGATTTTAGCGGGGATGTCGGTGTAGCCGTACTGGATGGTCTTCATCGTGACGCCGGTGAGCTTCTTCCACTCTCTCAGGTATTTCGGCTGGGAGTTCTTGAAGAGCGAAATCAGAAGCATGGTCTGGGTCGGGTTCTTCAGGTTATGCTTTTTGATGTACGCTTTCGCTCCGTTGATGGCCCGCTCCTCGACCGTCTTCCCCGGGTGCACCATCATGGCGGCCATGGCCGTTGAGGCCACAAATATCGTGATGCCCATCAGAATCATTGTTGCGAGAAAAATTCTCTTCATCTCGATTCCTCCTCCCTTCGTGTTTGGAAAGGCGATGACTTGCTTCAGAATCGCCGAGATCGAACACAAAATCCCTGATACTGAGTAGTTCCCGTCTTCCTCCAGCGTTGCAATTTACATGCGATGCAGTCTTGCAAACCTTTTACCTGGCCATTGGGGGGTGTTACTCCAGCCGCCCCCCGCTTTCGGCGTCGAAAAAGTGCATGCCGCCCGGTTGAAAGCTGAATCGGATATTATCGCCGGGACTGAACTCGCGCTCGGCGTCGACTTTGGCCACCAGAAAATCCTCATTGCCGCAGGAGAAGAATACCAGCGTTTCGTCTCCCAGCGGTTCGATAAGCCTCACTTCGCCGGACGCTCCTTCATCTCCGATGGTCACGTTCTCGGAGCGCACGCCGAGGTTGATATCTTTTCCTAGGGCGGAGCCGGGCACGGAGTCCGGCGCGATGCCTAACTCGAATTGTTCTGAGACGAAGTTCGACGAGCCGCTGTTTTCAATGCGCCCGGGGATAATGTTCATCGTCGGCTGCCCGAAGAACGTGCCGACGAACTGATTCGTTGGTTTTCTGTATATGCCGAGTGGTGTGTCGATCTGCTGCACGTATCCGCTTTCCATGACCATGATGCGGTCCGCCATCGTCATGGCCTCGGCCTGATCGTGGGTGACGTAGACGAAGGTGGATTTGAGCTCCTCATGCAATCGCTTGAGCTCGGTACGCATCTCGATGCGCAACTTGGCGTCCAGGCTGGAGAGCGGCTCGTCCATGAGCAGGACTTGCGGCTCGGTGATGATCGTTCGCGCGAGGGCCACCCGCTGCGCCTCGCCGCCCGAGCACTGGGCGGGTTTCTTGGTTAGCAGGTGGGATATCTTCATGGTTGTGGCGACTTTTGAAACCCGTTCTTTCACCTCTGTATCCGCGGTCTTGTCGACGCGCAGACCGAAGGCGATGTTCTCGAAGACGGTCATGTGGGGGAACAGGGCGAGGTCCTGGAACACCATGCCCAGGCCGCGGTCTCCGGGTTCGAGATGGTTCACGACGCGATCGCCAATCAGCATCGTGCCGCTCGTGGGTTCCTCGAATCCTGAGATCATGTTGAGGGTGGTGGTTTTCCCGCAACCCGAAGGCCCGACCACCACCATGAACTCGCCGTCGCTCACATCAAGGTCGACGCCCGCGACCGCGGTGACGGTTTCACCAAATTTTTTGACGAGTTTTTGAAGCGTAATTGAGGCCACCGCAATTATCCCCTTCACATTGGATGGACAACGAACATCATCCCGAACGCAATGAACGATGCGGTAGAAATTATTATTCCATAATCGAATTATGCGCGGGTTCCTCTTTTTTTTCAACCCAAGCACCTAGGGCCTTCATTGCGGCGTGCTCTGCGAGACTTCATTTCCCCCGTGTTGAATTTATCTGCATAATTGTTTAGTAAAACTTAACGTCGTTCAAGCTATATGGATTTATGCAGTGACTGTGGGAGCGATTTTGGCTCAAAAAATACTCATTATCGAAGACGAGACCGACATTCGTGAACTCCTCACCTACAACCTCGACCGTGAGGGATTCGATGTGGTGGGTGTAGCCAACGGCGAAGAAGCCTTCAAAATGCTAAAGAGCGAGCCGATCCAGTTGGTCGTTCTCGATCTGATGCTTCCCGATGTTTCCGGTCTCGAAATTTGTCGCTACATTCGGCGCGATTCCTCCTTAAGTCGGCTCCCCATCATCATGCTGACGGCCAAGGGCGAAGAGGTGGATCGCATCGTCGGCTTCGAATTGGGCGCGGATGACTACGTGACCAAGCCCTTCAACATCCGGGAGATGATTCTGCGGGTGAAAGCGGTGCTCGCGCGCTCGAAAATGCCGCAGGTTGAGGGCAAGGCGCTCAGGCGCGGGCCGCTCACCATCGACCCCGAGCAATATGAAGCGGCGGTCGACGGGCGCCCGCTCTCCTTGACGGCGACGGAATTCCGTCTTTTGCATCATCTGGCCTCTCACCCGGGGCACGCCCAGAATCGTGACGACCTGCTCGACATCATCTGGGGAGAAGACAAATTCGTCACCCCCCGCACCGTGGACACATATATCCGCCGCCTCCGGGAGAAGCTCGGCCCGGCGGGGGAAATGATCCAGACGCTTCGGGGCGTGGGGTACCGGTTCAAGAAAATGTCTGAATAGTAGCTCTTCCCGACACCCGGAGGAGACCCGCATATGCGCAGGTCCTTCTACAAGAAGCTGACGGCGAGCTATCTGGTAGTCATTACCGTGGTGTTCGCGGCGGGGATGATCTATCTTCATTTCGGCCTCTCCGCCCAGTTGATGGAGCAGGCGGAGGAGAACCTCGCCAGCAACGCGCGCCTTGCCCGCCGCCAGCTGGTTTCCTCCATTCCGGAAAATCCGCAGAGTCATCGTATGGATGAACTCGCCGATGAAATCGGCCGCGCGCTCGGCGTACGAGTGACGGTTGTATCCCCTCCCGGTCGTTTGCTCGCGGATTCCGGCCTCGCTCCTGGCGCGCCCGGCAGAGAAAAGAGCCGCGCCGCTCGGCCCGAAATCATCGCGGCGAGAAAAAAGGGAATCGGTTCGAGCGTCCGGGCGAGTCCGAGGGGTGATGGAGATTTGCTGTATCTGGCTCTGCCGATAAATGCGGGCCCGCTTTCCGGCGGCGTGATTCGCCTGGCCATGAGCTTAAGGGAAATCGAGGAGACTATCGGCAAGATGCGGGGCCTTCTCCTGGTGGCCGGCGCTTTCGCGTTCTTGCTCGCCATCGCGGTCAGCTTCGGGGCCGGCGTTATCGTGCGTCGGGGGTTCGACGAGATATACGAGTCCGTAGAGAAGATTTCCCGAGGAGACTTCAGCTACCGCATTGCCTCCAGGCGGCAGGATGAACTGGGTGAACTCGCACGGACGATGGACCGGCTCGCTTCGGAGGTGGAGGCGCATCTCGATGAGTTGCGCAACGAGCGCGACCGGCTGGAGGCGATACTCGAAGGAATGACCGAGGGTGTCATGGTCACGAACGCCTCGGGAGACATCCTTCTCGTGAATTCCTCGTTTCGGGAATTCTTTCCCTCCCTGCCTGAGTTCGAAGATGGTATGCCGATTCCTCTCGAAGCCGTGCGCTCCACCGAAGTGCAGGAAGCGGTGAGGGATATGCTCACGCGCTCCGCCACCCGGTTGGAGCGCGAGGTGGAAGTCCTCCCCGCGCGCACGCTGACCCTGCACGCCAAACGCGCGAGGGCGGATGAAGAGTCCAACCTCATCTGGGTGTTTCACGACGTTACCGAGGTAAAACGACTCGCGGGAATACGGCGGGAATTCACCGCAAACGTCTCTCATGAGCTGCGTACGCCCTTGACGGCGATACAGTGGGCGGCCCAGACGCTCGAAGTGACGGCAGAATCCGACCCCGATGCGACGCGCCGGTTCGCCTCGACCATCAACCGCCACGCCCGGCGCCTCTCGGCCCTGGTGGAAGACCTGCTCGAACTCGGCAGAATCGAATCCAAGGAAGAGCACGTTCGGCCCGAGGAGGTTTCCATCCGCAACACGATGGATTCGGTGGCGCATACCCTGGCTCCCGTTGTCGCGAAAAGAGGCGTTCTTCTGCAAACGGTGATTCACGAGGAGGCCGACCACGTTCGGGCGGACCCGGCCGCCCTGGAAAGAATTCTGATCAATCTGGCCGAAAACGGGGTGAACTACAGTTTCGAGGGAAGCGAAATCACGGTTTCCGGGCGCTTGTGCGAAGACGGGTTCGTCGAGGTTTCAGTGGCCGATCAGGGCGAGGGAATTCCCCCCGAGCACCTCCCCCGCATTTTCGAGCGCTTCTACCGTGTGGATTCGGCCCGCTCCCGGGAGAACGGGGGCACCGGCCTGGGGCTCTCCATCGTGAAGCACCTCGTTCAGGAGATGGGCGGAGACGTCTGGGTCGAGAGCGCGCCGGGCCGGGGCTCCACCTTCCGCTTCACCGTTCCCACGCCTTAAACGGGACAAGCGCCTTCTAGGCTTTGCCTTCATCGTTTATGCCCGCTTTATTGAAAGCAAACCTGAAATTTACGTCTTTTCAATGAGTTATACGAAGATTATATTTTGAAAACCGGAATTGTCCAAAAAGTCATATGATTTTCATCCTTTCGTAACATACCCGGCCCCTTTTTTCTCTATATTCCACCTCGTTCGGAGAGGGATCGCGCGACGGAGCGTTTTTGCTCATGGTTGCGAATTCGCAGCCCCCTGAAGAGGCGATGAAGCTCTCCGGACGCAGAGGCGAGCAGTCCAAGGGGAATGTGGGAAATGAAAGATGTGCCTGCTAGAAGCGGAGGAGTGTCCGTGTCGCGGTATGTTCATCATTTTGTCACGAAAATGTAACAAAACCTTGCGTTTTTTCCTGTAGTTTCTATCCATCCAAAGGAGGAAGTGAAAATGAGCAGGTTATCCAGGATTTGTGGCTTGGCCTTCGCGGTTGCGATTGGCTTCGTGCTCGTAGCGCAGCCCGCTGGCGCGGCCCTGATGGTTGACAAGAAATTGCCCGCCTACAAGGCCACCAGCGGCGTTTCCGGGAACGTGAAGTCCGTCGGCTCGGATACGCTGAACAACCTCATGACGCTCTGGGCCGAAGGGTTCAGGCGTTCCTACCCGGACGTGAAAATCGAGATCGAGGGCAAAGGCTCCTCCACGGCTCCTCCGGCGCTCATCGCCGGCACATCGAACTTCGGCCCGATGTCTCGCGCCATGAAGTCCAAGGAAGTGGACGCATTCGAGAAGAAGTTCGGCTACAAGCCGGGCCGCATCCGCGTCGCCGTGGACGCCCTGGCCGTCTTCACGAACAAGGACAACCCCCTCAAGTGCCTGAGCCTCCCGCAGGTAGACGCCATCTTCTCCAAAACCCGCAAGGGCGGCATGAGGTCCGACGTCGCCACGTGGGGCCAACTCGGTCTCGAGGGCATGTGGGCCAGCAAGCCGATTTCCGTGTATGGCCGCAACTCGGCTTCGGGCACGTACGGCTACTTCAAGAAAGTAGCCCTCTACAAAGGCGACTACAAAGACTCCGTGAAAGAGCAGCCCGGCTCCTCGGCGGTGGTGCAAGGCGTGGCTTCCGATAAGTTCGCCATCGGCTACTCGGGCATCGGCTACAAGACCGCCGACGTTATCGCGCTCCCGGTCTCCAAAAAAACCGGCGCCAAATGCTATGGCCCCGAAGCGAAGAACGCCTACTCGGGCAACTACCCGATCGCGCGTTTCCTCTACATCTACGTCAACAAGAACCCGAACCAGGCGCTCGATCCCCTGAGAGCCCAGTTCGTCAAGTACATCTTCTCGAAAGGTGGTCAGCAGGCCGTTATCAAGGCCGGTTTCTTCCCGGTGAACGCGGCCATCGCGAAACAAGACCTCGGCGGCCTCGGCCTCGGGATGGGAAGCAACTAGTTTTTCAGGTGCAGCGCAGCGGCGGGGACGGCGGATTGGATTCGCCGTCCCCCCGCTTTCATTTTTGAAAAGAAAAACATGAACGAAAACCAGGTTTCAGACGCAGATGATAAAGAAAGAAGGAAGCCGGGCCGGACGCGTGACCTGAGCGCCAGACAATCCGTCCGTATTTTCGATAAGCTCGCCACCAACGTAATCACGATCGGCGGGCTTTTTGTGATTCTGGCCGTTATCGGGATCATGGCGTTTCTCGTCGCAGTGGCGCTGCCGCTGTTCGCCGGAGAAACGATAACCGGCTCGGGCGTCTTCCGGGTGGGTGCGTCCAAGAGCGCTCTCCTCAGCGTCGAGGTTGATGATTATAACACCATCGCCGTCCTGGTTTCGAAAAACGGCGTGTTGACGCCCGTGCACGCATCAACCGGAAAAGCGCTCAGGCCGTTGAAACTCGATTTTGGAGGTGCGCCGGCGAGCGCTTTCGGGCGAACGCTCAAGGGCGGAAACGTCGCTTTCGGCTTCCCCGATGGAACGGTCCGGTTCGGTAAAGTCAATTTCAGAACCCAAATATTGCCGGCGGATAGGGTTCCGAAGGGACTCACCAAAATCGACGCGCGCGATTTCACCGACGGAAAAGTCCTCTTTTCGGAAATTCCGGGCGACCAGATGCGAAAGATCTGGCTGGAGGCGGAACTCGAGAAGCCGCAGCAGGTAGCCCCGAAAGGCACGCCCATCGTGAAGCTTGACTACAAGGTGGGCGGAACTCCGGAGCGGCCGAGCATCTCCTTCGCCACGGTGGACGCCAAGGGCGTGGCGCGCCTGAGCCTGACGGAGACCAGGATCAATCTTCTGACGGGGCAGACCACTTCTTCCGTAGAAACCGTGGTTCTGCCTGATTTGCCGACCGGAACGCGCATCGTCGACATACTCCTCACGGAAAAAGCCGACAAGGTGTACATCGGCGTCGAGAAAGGGTTTCTCCTTCGCTACGACACCAGGAGCTTCGACGCCATTACCCTCGTGGAAAAGAGCAACCTGCTTCCCATGGACGAGAAGCTGACGGTGTTCAAAGCCCTCATCGGCGAGGAATCCATCATCGTGGGAGGCTCCAAGGGGTCTTTGAGCATCTTCTTCCAGGCGCGCAGACCGGGCGCCGCCACCTCGGACGGGCTGGTGTTGGTGCGCGGACACGAACTGGAGAGGCACGCCGCGAGCGTTTCGGGTTTTTCCGCCTCCCAGCGCAGCCGGATGTTCACCACGATGGATTCCGGCGGAAACATCTGGCTTCGCCATGCAACGAGCGAGTCAACGCTGCTTCGCTTCAAGGTGAAGGAGATGGCGAATGGCTCCGCGCGCTACATCCGACTCTCGCCGCGCGATGACGCAATTGTCGCCACAGACGATAAGGGAGTCGTGAATTTCTGGAAATTCGAGGCGGAACACCCCGAGACGACTTTCCAGACGCTGTTCGGCAAGGTCTGGTACGAAGGCTATCCCAAACCCGAGTATACATGGCAGTCCTCCTCGGGAGACGATGCGTTCGAGGAGAAGATATCCCTCATCCCCCTGATATTCGGAACCATTAAGGGAACGGTCTATTCCCTGATTTTTGCGATACCCATCGCGGTGCTGGGCGCAATTTTCACCTCCGAATTCATCGGCCCGCAGGTGCGCTCCGTCGTGAAGCCCGCGATGGAGATGATGGCCTCGCTCCCCTCGGTGGTCCTCGGCTTCGTGGCCGCCCTGATTCTCGCGCCCATCGTGGAGACGTGGATAGCCGCAGTCTTACTCACGTTCATGCTGATCCCGTTTCTTCTGTTGCTCTCGGCTTATTTATGGCAGGTGATGCCGCCGCGCGTCTCCCTCCCCCTGTCGGGGTTTCCCAAACTCGGGCTGGTGTTCATCGTAATTATCCTCGGCTCGCTGCTCGGTTTTCTCATCGGACCGGGGTTCGAGAGACTATTATTCGGCGGCGACTTTAAGGCCTGGGCGAACGGGAACATCGGGATAGCGACGCCCATGCTGTTCATCATTTTCTATCCCGTATCTTTTATCATTATTGCTTTCGCGGCCGAGCGGTTTTTCGGATATGAATGGAGACAAAAACTCAGACAGATGGATCATTCGCGCGGTGCGCTCTTCGAGCTTCTTCGCTGGGGCGGGATGCTGATCTCCGCCGGACTGCTCAGCTGGCTCACGGCCGCGGTGCTCACGGCGCTCGGCCTGGACGCGCGCGGCGGGGTCATCGACACCTACGTCCAGCGCAACTCCCTCGTCGTGGGCTTCGCGATGGGCTTCGCCGTCATCCCGCTCATCTACACCATCGCCGAGGATGCGCTCAACGCTGTGCCGAGCCACCTCAGAGCGGCGAGCCTCGCATGCGGCGCCACCCCCTGGCAGACGGCCCTTTGGGTCATCCTGCCTACGGCAGCCAGCGGAATTTTCGCCGCCGTGATGATCGGCATGGGCCGCGCGGTGGGTGAAACCATGATCGTCGTCATGGCGGCGGGCAATACCCCGGTTCTGGACTGGAACATATTCTCGGGCCTCAGGGCGCTTTCGGCGAACATCGCGGTGGAGCTTCCGGAAGCCGTCAAGGACGGGACGCTTTACCGGGTGTTGTTCCTGGCGGCCCTCGTTCTCTTCGCGATGACGTTCATCGTGAATACGGTTGCAGAAGTGGTTCGTCTCCGATTCCGCAAGCGCGCTTCGCAGTTGTGAGGACAGGATGAAGGCGAAGGATCCGAAACAAAAAAAAGAGAAGAAAGAACCGGAAATACTGATCCGCGAAGGCGACTCCGGCAACCACAATGAGCCCCCGCCCGAAGTGGCGCAGGCCGCCGAGGTGGAAACAAGCCCGCCCGGCAGGACGGGTCTTCGCGCATCAATTGATTTCAAGGCCAGGGGCGAGCCCTTCGTCTGGATCATGGGCGGCGCGCTCGCTCTGGGCGTATTGATGATTATCGGTTTTCTCGCGCTCGTTCTGTGGAACGGCATCGTGACGTTCTATCCCGGGCCCGTCGAGGTAGTGACGCTCAAAAACGGCCAGCGCATCGCCGGCGAACCGTTCCGCTCCGAGAGTTTCCGCCCCTCCCCCGAGCAGATGAAGAGACTTGACCCGGAGACCCGGCGCATTATCCGGGAAGCGGACGGATTTGCGCATCGCACGCTCTACAGGATCGGGAATTTCGACGTCTACAACGAGGACTTCAAGTGGGCGGTGGCGCATCAGGTCGCGAAGACCGAGACGCCGCCCGGCATATTCTTCATCGAGCGCAGGGAATGGGGCCCGTTCATCGGTTTTATCAAAACACTGACGCTCGATGGCCGCCGTATCCCTGGCGAAAAGGTATCCCTGGATGCGTTGTACGTGGCCCACGATGATGCGGTCGACCGCCGGGAAGCGATTCGTTCCATAGAGGTGGATGAGATAGGCGCCATCAATTACTACATCGAAGAAGATCGTCTCGCCTTGCGGCGCACCGAACTGGATTACGGAAAGAAGAGTGCGGAGTATCGCGCCGAGATGGAGAAGTTCGAACGCCAGACAAAGGAGAGGCGGGCCGGATTCGCTGTGCTTAAGAAGAGAATCGCCGCGATCAACAAAGAGGATGAGAAATACAAGGTTACCCTAAGCGAGATTGGTGGTCGCGAGAAACGCTTAAGGCTCTCCGAGATCGTTCGCATCTACCCGGCCAACAACCTTTCGTTCTTTGGAAAGATTGGCGTCTATTTCTCCCGGTGGGGGGAGTTTTTAACCGACGATCCGCGTGAGGCGAATACCGAGGGCGGCGTTTTGCCGGCGATTTTCGGCACCATCATGATGACGCTGCTCATGGTCGTCTTCGTCGCCCCGTTCGGTGTTATCACGGCGCTTTATCTTCGTGAATACGCCAAGGAGGGCGCTCTGGTATCCATCGTGCGCATTTGCGTGAACAACCTGGCGGGCGTGCCCTCCATCGTCTACGGCGTGTTTGGCCTGGGATTTTTCGCCTACACCATCGGTGTGGGTATCGACCAGTTGTTCTATCCCGAGAGACTCCCTAATCCGACGTTTGGCACGGGGGGCTTGTTGTGGGCGTCCCTGACGCTGGCGCTCCTCACCGTCCCCGTGGTGATCGTGGCGACCGAAGAAGCGCTCACCGCCGTACCCCGCTCCATGCGGGAGGGTTCCCTCGCCTGCGGTGCCTCGAAATGGCAGACCATCCGCAACATCGTCCTGCCGCAGGCCATGCCGGGCATCATGACCGGCCTCATACTGGCGATGGCGCGCGGCGCGGGCGAAGTGGCGCCCCTCATGCTTGTTGGGGTGGTGAAGCTCGCGCCCGAGCTTCCCTTCGATACCTTCTTCCCGTTCTTACACCCCGAGAGAAGTTTCATGCACCTGGGTTTTCACATTTACGACGTGGGATTCCAGTCCAGGAATTCAGAAGCCGGAAAACCGATGGTTTTCGTCACGACGCTTCTTCTGATAACAATCATCGCACTCATGAACGCTTTCGCCATCATGATTCGCAACCGCCTTCGACGGAAGTTCGTGGAAGGCCAATTTTAGTGGAGACGCATTGAAATGGCGGCTGACGCGGTAACCACCAGATTGCAGGACGAGTTCGAAGCGACGGCATACCATCCCGTCGAGAGCGCGCTCGGCAGTGTTATCGAGATCGAAGACTTCAACTTCTGGTATGACGAGAAACAGGCTCTGTTCAACAACACGCTGAAGATCCAGAAAGAGCTCGTCACCTCCCTGATCGGCCCTTCGGGCTGCGGGAAATCCACGCTCCTGCGCTCATTCAACCGCATGAACGACCTGATCGACGGCATCCGCCGCGATGGGACCATTGCGATCGAAGGAACCGACATCCACAATCCGCGCGTGGAGGTCATCGAGCTTCGCAAGCGTCTCGGCATGGTGTTCCAGAAGCCCAATCCCTTCCCGATGTCGATATTCGAGAACGTTGTCTATCCCCTGCGGGTGGACGGAATACGCGACAGGCGATTGCTGGAGGAAACCTGTGAACGCTCCCTGCGCGATGCCGCGCTCTGGGATGAGGTGTCCGACCGGCTGCAGGACAACGCACTCGGCCTCTCCGGCGGACAACAGCAGCGCCTCTGCATCGCCCGCGCGATTGCCTCGGAGCCCGAGATCATCCTGATGGACGAACCATGCTCGGCGCTGGATCCTATCGCCACCGCCCGGATCGAGGATCTCATAGCGCAGCTCAAAGAACATTTTTCCATCGTCATCGTGACGCACAACATGCAGCAGGCCGCCCGCGTCTCGGACAACACGGCCTTCATGTTCCTGGGCCGGTTGATTGAATACGGAGAAACGAAGAAAATTTTCATGAACCCCATGAACGTGCGCACATCAGATTACATTACCGGCCGATTCGGCTAAGCGCTGGAGGATATTGCATGGCACTGACGAGCGGAAGAGTACACACGAGTTCGGAATTCGAAAGCGAACTCCAGGAACTCCGACGCGTTCTCCTGGAATTGGGCGCCAAAGTGGAGGCGATGATGGCGAAGAGCATCGATAGCCTCATAAGGCGTGATTCCAATATCGCACAGACCGTCATCGAGAGTGACTCGGAAATCAACCAGCTTGAAGTCGACGTGAACGAGCTCTGCCTGCAGATGGTGGCGCTCAGGCAACCGACTTCGGTGGACCTGCGCTTCATCACGACGGGCCTCAAAATCGCCTCAGACCTCGAACGGGTGGGTGATCTGGCCGTCAACGTATGCGAGCGGGCGCTGGAGTTGAACGAAGAGCCTCCGCTCAAGCCCTATATCGAACTGCCGCGAATGGCCAGCGCTTCGAGCCAGATGCTGCGCGAGAGCCTGGACAGCTTCATCAAGGAAGACGTCGTTCTGGCGCGCAAGGTCATAGCGAGCGACGACGAAGTGGACGACATGAACGAGGAGTTGTTCCGCGAACTGCTGACCTACATGCTGGACAACCCGCGCAACATCAGCCGCGCGACCCGACTGACGTTCATCTCGAAATATTTCGAGAGAATCGCCGATCATGCGACGAACATCGCAGAGGCCGTCCTCTTCATGGTCGAAGGCCGGAACCCCAGACGCGAACTCACGTAGTCCCTTTCATAACCGATAAACCGGTTTTCCTGCTCCATGTGATTCTGCAGTCGGTCTACGGCCCGTGTTTCAGTGCATTTTCGTTAACGAGTAAGAGCGGCTTTAACGGATTCCCACTTCTCAATCTGTCATACCCAGCCTGGATTTCAGGAGTTCGAAGTTCGAGGGGTCCATTTTCAGTTCATTGCGGTTGATGGCCCGGGCGAGTTCGCTCACGGCGTCGTTGCAGGGAGTGGGGATGCCGAGTTCCTTCCCCTTTCGAGAAACGAGGCCGTTGACGTATTCGATTTCGTTCTTTCGGCCCTTGATGTGATCGTGAATGGGCGCCGTGCGAGCGCGCGGCCCGGTGTGTCCCGTCATGGTCGTCAGGGCGTTCAGCAGCACCTTGTCCTCATCGCCCGCGAAATCATCCGCGCTCAGCCCGAAGACGGGCTCGATGTTGATTCCCATCGCCGTACCCACCTCTACCGTCTCCTTGCCGAGCCTCACCGCAATATCGAAGATTCCGGGAAGCTTGGCGACCTCTCTGTTGTGCAGGCCGATGAGTCCCCAGGGTCCCATGCTCATCGAGTTGACGACGAGCTTCGTCCATTTCGTGCCCCGGATGTTGGTGGAAATGTCCACCTTGGCGACGTGGCTCAGGATTTTCTGGATCTCCTCGAGACGCGGGGTGATGGAGCCGTCCAGTTCGCCCACGGCGAACCATGTGCCGGTGCGCGGCGTGTTTCGTTGCACGAAACCCGGGGTGAATATCTCCCCCGAGAGTTCGATGCAGCAGCCCACCACGCGCTCCCGGCCGAGAATGGAAGTCGTTATTTCTTCTTCGTTCATGCTGTTCTGGAGTCCCACCAGCACGCCGTCGGGTTTCAGGTGCGGGGCCATGAGTTCAGCCATCCAGCGCGTGTCGAAAGATTTCACCGCCAGGAGGATGAGGTCGAATTCGGGCTTGGCCGAGGCCAGCTCGCACACGTGGAGGGCCTTGACGCGAACCTTCAAATCGAGGTCCGGCATCTGGACGTGGAGCCCGTCTTTTCTCATCGCTTCAACATGCGCCGGCCACTGATCGACGATGGTGACGTCATAACCCGCATCGGTTAGGTCTGCGGCGGCGCTGCTGCCGATGGCTCCGGTTCCGAACACGGCGATCTTATCGAACATCTATTGCCCTCCCTGGGTTATCATCCGCTGACGATTCTGGAATAAAACCATATGTAGCACGCCTCTCCCGGTTTTCACGACCCCCTACGGGTTCGGTTCATCCGGCAACAAGCCGCGCTGAGGAGATTTGTGTCTGTTTTCCGGCTATTGGTTGACACGCAAGTGGCAATCACTAATCATGAAAACAATCTTGAAAAAAGAATAACGGTGCGCGGTTTTTTATTTTCGCCGCTGGAAGGCGGGCGATTTTTAATTCTGCAGAAGGGGAAGGGACTCGCATTTTCGAGCCGGAAATCGCTAAGGGTTTGGTGTATTTTCAGGCATAGTGGACCGACGCACCATCAAGTCGCCATCTTCCCATCCTCTCCCCTCTGTATCGTTTTTCCAAACATCTGCGGGCTTATGCCGCCGCCTCGCGTGAAGCATATGGAACAACTGAGAACATGTGGAATCCTGAATGAGGCACACGTTTAGAGGACACCGAATAGAGGAGGAGTGAAGATGATGAAAAAGTTTATGATTTTCGGAATGGCCGTTCTCATGTCGCTGACGCTGATGTCTGGGAGTGCGCTCTCTGCCAAAAAAGATCAGCTTCTCATCGGAATGCCCGGAGACCCGACGACGTTCGACCCCCACATCCGGCTCGGGCTTCCCATGCTTCAGTCCTGGCCCCTCGTGTTCGACAATATTCTGGCGCGTGACATCAAGGGGAAAATCATCCCCGCCATCGCGACATCTTGGCGTTACGTTTCTCCTACGGTGCTGGAACTCAAGATTCGCAAGGGCGTCAAGTTCCATAACGGAGAGCCCGTCGACGCAAACGCCATTAAGTACAGTCTCGACAGGCTGTTCGACAAGAAGATAAAAAGCCGCATCCGCAATTTCTACAGGAGTCTCACGAAAGTCGAAGTGGTCGATTCGCACACCGTGCGGCTCCACACCAAGCATCCCGACCGCTATCTCCTCTCGCCGCTGGCGGATTTCAGCGCGGTGGTTCCGCCGAAGCATTACGGGAGCAACAAACTCAAAGAACTCGCGCGCAAGCCGGTCGGCAGCGGCCCCTACCGCCTCGTGAAATGGCGCAAGGGCTCCGAGATGGTGTTCGAGGCTGTTTCCGGATATTGGGATAAGTCGCGCCAGCGCGTGAAGAAAGTGATCGTCAAGGTCATTCCCGAGCCGACGACGCGCGTCTCCGCGCTCGTGTCGGGCGCGGTCGACATGATCAAGGACATTCCGCCCCAGACGGTCCCGATGGCGAAATCCAATCCCAACGTCGACGTCGTCGCCGGCCCCGGCCCCAAGGCGTGCTCGCTCATCATGGTTCTCAAGGACGGAGCGCCCTGGTCCGACGTGCGCGTGCGCCAGGCGGTGAACCACGCCATCGACAAGGACAGCATCATCAAAAACGTGCTTCAAGGACACGCGACCGCCGCCATGGGCACCGTCGTCGGCCCGAACAGTTTCGGCCACAACCCGGCCCTGAAACCTTATGCCTACGATGTGGCCAAGGCGAAGAGCCTCATGAAAGCGGCCGGCTACGAGAAGGGCTTCACCGTTCCGCTGGTCGTTCCCCTGGGGCGTTACCTCAAAGGCGTGCAGGGTGCGGAGGCCATTGCGGGACAACTCAAGAAGATCAACATCAACGTCAAGGTGAAGCCGCTCGAATACGGCGCCTGGCGCAGGAACAGCCGCTCGAAATGGAAGAAGGGTTATAAGCCTTATTGGAATTACGCCTGCCGCAACGACCTCGCGCTTCACGCGGCCTGGATGTACTCAGGCCTCCTGTACAGCAAATCAACGCATGGCGGCGTGAGGAGCGAGAAGCTGGACAATATGATCGTGGGCGCCCGCTCCGAGCCGGACGAGGCCAAGCAGGCGGAGAAATACCGGAAGCTCGCCGCATACATCAGGGAGCAGGCCTTCCTGGGCTTTTTGTATCACCTCGACGAGATTTCCGGGAAGAAAAAATCCGTCGACTGGAAGATGCGTTCCACAGGCCTCGTGATCGCAACCGACGCAGGCTGGAAATAAAAGGCGATGCCGCATCTCTCTCCCGGGTGTCGTCTGGAGCGCCCGGGAGAGAACAAAGCCCGAGCACACCGGGAATGACAAACGTGTGACCTCGGGCGGGCGTAAGGGACAGGGTTTGGGTTTCGCCTTGCAACGGGGGGCGTAATGACGGGATTTATCGTTCGGCGGATGCTTCAGGCCATCGTGCTCATGAAGTTCGTCCTGATTTTCGTGTTTCTGCTTTTGCATCTCTCTGGCGACCCCGCCCGGATCATGCTGCCCGACGACGCCACCGAAGAAGACATCGCGGAACTCAGAAACGAGATGGGCCTCGACAAGCCCCTGTCGACGCAGTACCTCATCTTCTTCCGCAACGTATTGCGCGGGAACTTCGGCGAATCCTTCGAACACGGTGAATCCGCGCTCAAGGTCGTACTCGAACACCTGCCGGCCACCATCGAACTCGCCGCGGCCGCGTTCATCATGTCGGTCATCATCGGCCTTCCGTTCGGGTGCATCGCTGCGCTCAAGGAAAACACCGTCTACGACAAGAGCCTGATGTTCGGGGCTGTGCTGGGCCAGGCGGTTCCCGATTTCTGGCTGGGGCTGATGATGATCCTCCTCTTCTCCGTAAAGCTGGGGTGGCTCCCGCCGTTCGGCTACGGGGAGCCGGTGCACTTCATCATGCCGACCATCGCCGCCGGAGTCTTTCACACGGCACGCCTCGCGCGGCTGATGCGCTCCGAAATGCTGGAGGTGCTGAGACAGGATTACATTCTCACGGCTTATTCCAAGGGCCTGAATGAGAAGGTCGTGTTGTTCAAGCACGCGCTCAAGAATTCGGCCATCCCCATCGTCACCATTCTCGGCCTGGACCTCGCCCTCACGCTGGGGGGAACCGTCATCACCGAAACCGTGTTCGCCTGGCCCGGCGTGGGGCGCCTGACAGTCGCCGCCATCCACCACCGGGACTACCCCATCGTCCAGGCGGCGGTTTTTCTTCTCGCCCTGGGCTTCGTCGGAATCAATTTACTGGTGGACATCATCTACACCTATCTCGATCCCAGGATTCAGTACCGATGAGAGGTGAAAGCGATGAAGTCCTCATGACGTCCGAGGAGTTCCAGCACTTCGACGAGACTCCCTGGTGGCGGCGGCTCGCGCGATCGCTCATCGCCACGAAATCGGCGATGGCGGGAGCCGTCATTTTGCTGATCGTGCTGATTGCCGCGCTGTTCGCACCCCTGCTGGCGCCGCTGGACCCCACTTTGCAATCCCTCACCCGGGTGATGAAGCCGCCCATGTGGGAGGGGGAGGGGCATCTCTTCCTCCTTGGCACCGACCACCTCGGACGCGACCTCCTGAGCCGGCTGATATACGGGGCGCGCGTGTCCCTCATCGTCGGACTCTCTGCTACGGGCATGGCGGGGAGCATCGGCCTCATTCTCGGTATGGTGGCGGGCTATTTCGGAGGGCGGGTGGACTATCTGCTGATGCGGCTGGTGGATTTCGTCCTATCGTTTCCGTTCATTCTGCTGGCTCTGGCGACAATCGCCATACTGGGGCCGAGCCTCTGGCTGATCGTCTCCCTGATCTCGTTTCGCCAGTGGACGGTGTACGCGCGCGTGGTGCGCGGCAACGTTCTCTCGATTCGCGAGCAGGAGTTCGTCATCGCTTCGCGCGCAGTCGGGGGAAGCGATTTGCGCCTCATCTTCCGCCATGTTCTGCCCAACGTACTCGCGCCCGTCATCATCATCGGTTCCCTGTACCTGGGGCGGCTGATCGTCATCGAGGCGGGCCTGAGTTTCCTGGGACTGGGCGTCCCGCCGCCCACGCCCACCTGGGGCGGGCTCCTGGCCGAGGGCCGCTCCTATCTGTATGTCTCATGGTGGATCGTCACGTTCCCGGGACTCGCCATCACCTTCACCGTGCTGGGAGCCAACCTCGTAGGCGACTGGCTCAGAGACGTCTTGGACCCGCGTCTGAGGACGCGTTAGCGAATACCCGCTCTAATTCAGGAGAAATACAATGGCTGAAGATATGATGGAAAATTACGTCGATAAAAACCCGGACGTGCAGGAGCGCTTCAGAAAAGCGGGCGAGATCCGCCGTGCGATGGGAATCTACGGAGAAGGCGGGCAGACAACGGACGATTTTCTTAAAATATCCCCGGCGCACACGCAGACCATCATGGAGTATTGCTTCGGCATGGTGTGGGCGCAGTCGGAGAAGCTCGACCTGAAAACGCGCGAGATCATCGTGCTCGCCACCATGGTGGCGCAGGATCTGCCCGGAGAACTGGAGTGGCACGTGCGCTCGGCTCTCAATCTGGGCCTCACGCAAGATGAGATTATCGAGGCGATCGTACAGTGTTCACCCTATGTCGGGCTGCCCAAAACAAACCACGCGCTCAGAGCGGCGAAACGGGCTTTCGACAAGGCCGAGGGAAAAGAACCGAGTGATCTGGGGCACTAGGGAGCCGCCGCTCATTGGGCAAAACCGCTTGCAAATAACCGGTGCGGGTGAAGCCTGAGGAGATTTTCGCCCCCTCGGTGGGCGGCTATTTCCCCTTGAGGAGCCCGGGCCAGTTCTTGTCGGCCGATTTGATGTTGCCGGGGATGTCCTGCTCCCAGGTCTGCTGAACGCCCTTGCTGAAGTTCAGGTAGAGCTTGCCGTCCACGATCTTCCATGCTTCGGGGACGATGCTGGCCGTGTAGCCCTGGCTCACGGCGTATGCGCAGTAGCCGCCGTACCGGGGGGCGTATTTTTCCGGATCCGCGCGGAACAGATCGCGGTTTTTCTCGCTCGCGAAATACCACGTCGCGCCTTTCCACTTGTGGGAGAAGGCCTTCTTCCCCTCGACGGGTTTACTCTCCGTGAAATAGGCCACCGGGTCGTATCCCCGGATGGCGCCTCCCAGCAAAGTGGAATAAACGGGCGCGATGGCCGCAGCCGAAACCGGAAGAGCGAGTATAAAGGCAAAGAACGACAGGGCGGCGTATACCCGCAATTTGCGTAGAGCGCATGGCGTTTGATCCGTTGTTCTCATCTTTCCAGCATCCTCTGATAAACCGGCGGCAGCGATATAGGGATGGGGCGGCCTCCCTGAAACGCATTATACCCCAAACACGCTCAAATGCGCTTCAAATGGTGGCGAAATGCCCGCTTCAGGGGTCGTAAAACTCAGGCAGGGTGAGATAGCCCTCGCGCGGAAGTTCCGCATTTAAGGGGAGGCCCTGTCTTAGTTTCAGCCTCTGGACGGTTCGTAAGTGCGCGAGTACGTTCCAGTAGATATGGCGCAGTACCCCGCCGATTTCCAGGCGAAAAAGACCGGGGCGCTCCGCGTCTTCATAAAATCCGAATGGATGAAGGCGGACGGACATCCTGTGGTAGTCGACGGGCTTGTGGGGGTCTCCGGGGCGGGAGGCTTCGGGGTCCATGTAGTAGGTGAACGACAAGGCGCGCAGCCTGTCCTCGCTTTCCTTGTCGATGATTTCACAACAAAGCGCGGCCCAGGGGCGCATGAAATCGACCACCGCCTTTTTGTCGCAGGCCGCCTCGGGCGGGACGTGCCGGATGCCCGCCCCGACGAGATCGGCGATGAGGCCTGCCGTATCGGGAAAAGTGTAGCCTTCTCTTTTCAGCATCTCGCCTGCCCGCATGGACAACCACACCGGGGTCATGAGGGCGATGTGGCGGATTTGCAAATCCATCGACCAGCGCGCCCAGGGCGGCTCCTCGTTCGCGTAGCACATCTGCTCGTGGTTCAGCCCTTCGACTTCCCCGTATACGAGATCGGGATAATCCGCGAGATTTGTTCTTAGTTCGCGCCATTCTTCGTTCATCTTGTCGCCTCTGGCAGGTCATTGAAGGAGAGCGAATTATTGTGCCTTGTAAGCCGGGGAAAAGAAAGATAGAATTTCCCCATCCATTCGAATCTTTTTGCATTGGTTTTCACGCTTCTATCCGTTGTGCTCATCGGTATCCTCGCAAGGGGATATCTTCCATTCCTGTTCAGGGAGGGTCGTGCCAATGGCAAGAAGAATCATACCCGTCGTTTTGGTTGCCGCAGCGTTTCTCCTCGCCCAGGGGGCGGCGCCCGCCCTGGGAGCCAAGAAGGTCGTCATCAAGGTCGGCCACATGTACAGCAACAAGAACCCCACCCATTACGGGGCCATCGAATTCGGAAAGATACTCGACAAGCTCAGCAAGGGGACCATGGAAGTGCAGGTGTTCCTGAAGGGCCAGGTCGGCGACGGCAAGACCCAGTTGCAATCGGTGCAGTTGGGCGCGATTCAGGCGACGTTCCAGGGACTCACGCAGTTTCCCGCATATGACAGCCTGAACCTGCCCTATTTCTGGAAGAGCACCAAGCACGTGCGCACCGTCGCCAACGGGCCGCTGTTCGAACGCTGGCGCAAGGAGTTCCTGAAAAAGCGCGGCACCATCATGGTGAGCGTCATCAACCGGGGCGCGCGGCACGTGCTCTCGCGCAAGAAGCCTCTGAAAACGCTCGCCGATTTCAAGGGCCTCAAAATCCGCGTTCCCCAGGCGCCTCCCTGGGTACTGGCCTTCCGCGGACTGGGCGCGAAGCCCACGCCGATGTCCTGGGCGGACGTGTACAACGCCATGCTCCTCGGCACGGTCGACGCCATGGAGAACACCCTGGAGACGCTCTATACCAACAAGTTCTACGAAGTGGGCAAACACCTGACGCTCACGTCTCACCTCTCTTCGACGTCGTACTTCATGGTGAACGACAAGTGGCGCAAAGGTCTGAACAAGCAGCAGCGCAAGTGGTTCGACGACGCGCTGTCCAAGGGCATCGCCCACGCGCAGAAGATCTACACCGACCTCGAGAACGCCTACCTCGAGAAGTTCAAGAAAAAGGGCGTGAACATCTACAACATCAACGTGGATGAATTCGCCAAGAAAACCGCCTCGGCTGCTGAGACCATCGGCACGAAGGGATGGGGCAAGGACTTCTTCGCTAAAGTCAAGGCGACGCGCTCGAAGTTCTAAGGTAGTAGTTTCGATAGTTGCGCCGGGTAAGCTGCACGGCGCAACAAGAAATTAAACACCGCCGGTTGTGGTGAGCCGGCGGTGTTTTTTGTTGTCCTAGTTGACCGGCAGCAGCAGGTTCGGGAGCCACATGACGAGCGGCGAGTAGTAGACCATGGCGAACAGGGTGACGATGAGCGGAATATAAAACGGCGTAGTGGCCCGCACGATGGTCCAGAAAGGCACTTTCGTAATGTCCGACACCACGTATAGAGCGAGCGCGAATGGCGGCGTGAGGTTTCCGATAACCAGATTCAAAACCATGAACACGCCCAGGTGCACCAAGTCGATATCCAGCGCCTGTGCGATGGGCAGCATGACCGGCGTGACGATGAGCAGCAGGGGCGTCGGTTCCATCACCATGCCGCCGATGAGCAGGAATATGTTGAGAACGAAGAGAATGAGCCACTTCTCCTGCAGTGCGGTCATGAGGAAGTGGGCGAATATGAAGGGGACGCGCTCGATGGTGATGAGGCGCGTGAAGACCGAAGCGGCGGAGAATATGAAAAGCACCACCGCCGTATAGATGATCACTGTCGATAGGATGCGGGGGATGTCCGTGAGGCGGACCTCCTTGTAGACCACCATTCCGAGAAAGAGCGACCACGCCACGGCGAGCACGGCCGCCTCGGTGGGCGTCGTGGCGCCCGAACCGATTCCGCCCAGGATGATCGCAGGCGTCAACAGCGCCAGAAAGGCGGAGCGGAAACTCTTCCATATCTGGACGAGCGAGGCGCGCGGATACTTCTTGTATCCCCGCTTGCGGGAGATGAAATAGACGATAACCATCATCGCGCCGCCCATGAAGAAGCCCGGAACCACGCCGCCCAGGAACACGCGCCCCGCCGATTCCTCTGCGATGCTCGCGTATATCACCATGATGATGCTGGGCGGGATGATGGGCCCGATGCAAGAACTCGCGGCCGTAACGGCAGCCGAGAATGGCTTGTCGTAGCCCTCCTTGGTCATGCCTTCGATCTCCACGCGGCCCAGGCCCGCCGCGTCCGCCAATGCCGATCCGGACATGCCCGCGAAGATGATGCTGGCGACGATGTTCGCGTGTCCCAGACTGCCGGTGAAATGGCCCACCAGCGTTTTGGCGAAATCGAAAATCCTGTCCGTGACCTTCGCGATGTTCATGATCTGGGCGGCGAAAATGAACAGCGGAATGGCGATGAGCGAGTAATGCTCCAGCGAGCCGATCATGATGCTCGCGAGGAAGGTGATCGGCATCTCGGAGAGGAACGTCAGGTAAAACAGACAGGTGAATACGAGGGCCAGGGCTATCGGAGTGTTGAAGGCGAGGAAGAGGAAGAACAGCAATACGAGTATCAATGCGTTCATGTAGGCTCCTTCTCGCTCACACCGCCGGGGAACTCCGGTGGCCCAGTTCCATCTTATTCGTGATCAATCCCAATAGTTGGCGTCCCGAGTGGATGATCATCAGGGTCATTCCCACGGGAAACGATGCGCTCTGGTAGGTTTGCGGGAACTCGAGCGCCGAAGAAGGGTAGGTCCATTCCAGAATCGCCACCTGGATTCCCTGGTACAGGAGCAGGAGCAGCGTGAAGAAAATGAGAATTTCGATAACGATGCGAATCTTCCGTTGCCAATGTTCCGGCAACTGACCGACGAAGGTCTCCATCGTCAGCTTCTCGCCATGCTTGTATGCGAGCGCAGCGCCGATGAAGACGGCCCAGTGGAAACAGAGCAACGTAACTTCCTCGGCCCATACGATGGGATCGTCCAGAATGTATCTGAAATACACCTGCATGAAGACGATATATCCGATGGCCGCCAGGAAGGGATACGCCAGAAGTTCCTCCAGATTGCGCAGCAGGAAACCCCAGCCTTCCATCTTCACCTGGCGGAAGGCGTAAATGACGACGCCCGCGAGCAGGATGGCGGGGACGATGTAATGAAAAACGGGGATGCCGATCAGGATGAGCGGCGGCTGGACCACGGTGTAGAACACCCATGAGGATATCTTGAATATCACCTGGAAAGGTAAAGCTATCCACTCCGACACGGAATAACCCCCTATGGGGAAGCGAGTGCCCGGTGCTCGGAATTCCGCTTTTTCAGTATGTATCCCTTGTACAGAAGCATGGAATCGGGGTCAACCGGGCGTTTTCGGGCCGCCTAGAGGTCGCGCCACGGCTGGAGCACGGTTTTGACCTGTTCTTCATCGGGAAATTCCCCGCCCGTGATGCGCACGGCGCGTTCCGCCTCGATGAGCGGGAAGCGGTGGGTCACCATCTCCGAGAAGGGATAGGGTGAGTTCGCCGCGAAGTCGAGCGCGCCCCGAACGGCGTCGCTCGTGTGGCTGTATGCGCCCTGGATGCGGATTTCGCCCCACACGAGAGGGTCGAGTTCCAGAGAGCCATCTTTCCCGCCGGTGAGCCCGGCCAGCACCACCGTGCCCAGCCTGCGGACGAGCCTGGGGGCGAGGCTCGCGGCGGAGGGGCTGCCCGTCACGTCGACCACCACGTCCGCCATGCGCCCGCCCGTGAGCTCCCGGACCTCCTCGGCGGGGTCTGCGGCCTCGACGTCGATGACGTGATCCGCGCCGAAGCGTTTCGCCGCCTCCAGGCGCTTCGCGTCGCGCGAGAGACCAGTGACGATCACCAGTCCCGCTCCGGTATGTTTCGCCACCGCGCACGCACAGAGACCCTGGGGGCCGGGGCCTTGCACCACAACGGTGTCGCCGACCGAAATGCCGCCCAGATCGTGCGCCCAGCGCACCCCGTTCGCCAGCACGGCGGTTATGAGCACGGCGGATTCATCCGTAAGACCATCGGGCGCCTTGTGGATTCCCACGCCCGGCGGCAGGTAGACGTACTGCCCGTAAGCGCCCCACAGGTGAGGCGGCTCCGCGCAGGAGCGGACGCTGCCGTAGACCATCGCGTCCTTGCACAGGCGGCGGTTGCCGGTGTGGCAGTACCAGCACTGGTTACAGCCCACCTGCGCCTCCACCACGAGGCGGTCGCCCTCCTTGACGCCGAGGCGTTTCTGGACGTTTTTCCCGACCCTGGCGAGGCGGCCCACCATCTCGTGGCCCATGATGATGGGGTAGCTCCATCGGTGGGCGACCTTGCCGTTGAAATACTTATAATCCGAGGAACAAACGCCCACCATGTCGACGTGGAGAAGGCCGTCCTCATCCCCAATCTCGGGCAGGGGGAATTCCTGTAAGCTGATTTTCCCTGGCGTCTCTACGACGGCTGAAACCTCATGCGTCATGGCCTTCTCCCGTAAATCGTTTGCGCCGCGTTAATCGGTGTCGAACTTCTGAGCGAGGCGGGGGAAGAGGTCGCGCATCGATTCTCCCTGGGCGATGCGGCCTTTGACCTCATTTTCGATGTCCCGAATCCGGGTGACCTGCCGTTTCACCTTTTTCAGAGAGCTTTGCGGAACGACGGCCACGCCGTCGATATCCGCGACGACCATGTCGCCTGGTTCCACGCGCACCCCGCAGCAGGTTATGGATGAGTCTTTCGCCACGACTTCCAGGCGCTTCGGGAAGGCGAGGCTCCACACCGATTTGCTGAACACGGGGAAATCGAGATCGCGGAGGGCTTCGAGATCGCGCGTCGCCCCGTCGATCACGCAGCCGACGGCGCCGCGTCGTTTGCAGACGCTGCTCGCGCCCCCGCCCCAGACGGCCAGAGGAGAGCTCGCTGCGTCGACGACGACCACCGATCCCGCGGGCACTTCTTCCACCGCATCATAGAGGCTGAACAGGGCCTTGGCTCCCGGGTTTCGCACCGGCGCGAACACCATGGTGGCGGCGGGTCCTGCGAACCTTGGATAAGTCTCGGGCGCATTGGGCCGGGGGCCTTCCATGATGAGGTTCAGCCCCAGGGCCGTGGCGGCGTCGCCGAGCGTGGCCGTCTCGACGTCTGAGAAAAAAGCAGCGTCCGAATCCATGCGGTCTCCTTTGAAGAAATCCGTACATTACGGTGTTTCTGCACGAATGTCCGCCTTGAAACACACCTGAAACAAAGCATCACGTAACAAGGTGGCAACATAACTTTTACGCAAAGGAAACACATATTTAAAAATATGGAAACCACCGACCCGCCTCCCGTCTGCTATTCATACTCCCGGTGAGGGAGATGAGCATGGTCTCCACCAGGGTTTGTGCTTCAGGTTTCATCGACTCGGGAGAGAAATCAGATGCGGGCGGTTTCGGATCAGAAACTCAACAAAATCGAGGGAATCAAGGCGGAGAAAGACCCCTTCGACATCGCCAAAGAAATCGCGCGATTCGCGAGCGAGGGTTGGGAAGCGATTCCGGATGACGACAAAGAGCGTCTGAAATGGCGCGGGGTGTTTTTCCGTAAGCAGACGCCCGGACACTTCATGATGCGGCTTCGCTCCTCGAACGGCTTGATGAATTCCGAGCAATTCCGCGTCATCGCCCGCATCAGCGATGAGTTCGGTCCAGGCCATGTGGACATCACCACGCGCCAGCAGATTCAGTTGCGCGGGGTGGCGATAGACCGGGTGGAGGATATCTGGAGAAGTCTCGAGGATGTCGGCCTGCATTCACGACAGACGGGGATGGATAACGTCCGCGGCGTCATGGGCTGTCCCGCCGCAGGTCTGACCCCCAAAGAACTCTTCGACGCATCGGCTGTCGTCAGGCAGTTCGATGAGATCATCGTAGGCAACCGCGAATTCACGAACCTGCCGCGCAAGTTCAACGTCACGATTACCGGGTGTTGCGAGAACTGCACCCACGGCGAGGCGCAGGATATTTCTCTCACTCCCGCTTTCAAGGAAATGGGCGGCGAGAAGATAAAAGGCTTCAACGTCGCCGTAGGCGGGAAGATGGGTTCGGGCGGATACACGGTCGCCACGCCACTGGACGTCTTCGTTCTGCCTGAAGAAGCGGCCGAGTTGTGCGCGAACATCACGCGCGTTTTCAGAGACAACGGCTCTCGCGGCAACCGCAAGAAAAACCGCCTGGCGTTTCTGATTCAGGAGTGGGGAGCGGAGAAATTCCGCACAGAACTGGAGAACCGGACGGGCTCTCCACTCGTCACCGCAGGTGAAGATGCCAGGGACAAGAAGGCCAAGAATCCCCATGTGGGCATCTTCCGGCAAAAGGAAGCCGGGCTGAATTACGCAGGCCTCGTGGTTCCCGTCGGGCGCATCACCTCCCGGCAACTTTCCGAGGCGGCGCGTCTGGCCGATGACTACGGAAGCGGGGACATCCGCCTCACGCCGTCTCAGAACATCATCATCGCGGGGATTCCCGACGCCAGGGTGGGCGATTTCACGCAAGAGCCGTTGCTGAAAGAGCTTCGCTACGACCCGCCCGAGGTGATTCGCGGAATGGTGAGCTGCACGGGCATCGACTACTGCCACTTCGCCACCATCGAAACCAAAGAACACGCGATTGAGCTCGGAAAGCAATTGGAGAACCAGGTGGGGCAAACCTTGCCCGTGACGATCCACTGGTCTGGATGCCCCAACGCCTGCGGGAACCACGCCGCGGCGGACATTGGCCTGCTCGGCAAGAAGGCGCGCCGGGGCAAGGAGGTCGTCGACGCAGTTGACGTGTTCTTGAAGGGAAAGACCGGCCCGGACTCAAAAGTCCCTCAAAGACTTCTGGAGAACGTGCCGTGTGACGAACTACCGGAACTGTTGTCCCGGGTCGTTCCGTACATCACGAGAAAATAAACACGCCGAACCAAGTCTAAAAAAGGAGACAGAAATGGATTTTACGAACAAAGCGACTCGAATCCGTCTCACCGACTTCAAGACCCCGCATATGCGAGCATTTCACGTGACGTGGTTCGCCTTCTTTCTATGCTTTTTCGGCTGGTTCGGCATCGCGCCGCTCATGGCGGTCGTACGCGAGGAATTGCTACTCACGAAAGCGCAAATCGGCAATACCATCATCGCCTCGGTCGCCATCACGGTTCTGGTGCGCCTACTCATCGGCCCCTTGTGCGATCGCTACGGCGCGCGGCTGGTGTACTCGGCGCTGCTGATTTTTGGTTCCATCCCCGTCATGGGAATCGGTCTCGCCAACAGCTACGAGACCTTTTTGCTCTTCCGCCTCGCCATCGGGGCCATCGGCGCTTCGTTCGTCATCACGCAATACCACACCTCGGTCATGTTCGCGCCCAACTGCGTGGGAACCGCCAACGCCACGACCGCCGGATGGGGGAACCTCGGCGGTGGCGTCACGCAGATGGCCATGCCGCTGGTGTTCGCGGCGGCCCTCACCTTCGGCGCGGATAAATTCCTGGGCTGGCGTCTGGCCATGGTCGTTCCCGGAGTCGCGCTGTTCCTGACGGGTATCGCCTACTATTTTCTCACCCAGGACGCGCCAGACGGCAACTACAAGGAGCTTCGCGAACGCGGCGAGATGGAGCCGGCCAGGGGTTCGGGGTGGACTTCGTTCAAACTCGCGGCGAAAGACTACCGTGTGTGGGCGTTGTTCGTTATCTACGCAGCCTGTTTCGGAGTGGAACTCACCATCAACAACGTCGCCGCCCTTTATTATTTCGACCACTTCAAGCTGGACATCAAAACGGCGGGGCTCATCGCGGGCCTTTTCGGACTCATGAATATCTTCGCCAGAACGCTGGGCGGCGTGTTTTCAGACAAGGTGGCCGTGCGCGGCGGCCTCAAGGGCCGGGTCTGGTTCATGGGTATCGTTATACTTCTCGAAGGAATCGCGCTCATGATTTTCGCGAACATGGAGACGCTGTTATTAGCGGTTCCGGCGATGATCATCTTCAGCCTGTTCGTTCAGATGGCGGAGGGGGCCACCTACGGCATCGTTCCATTCATGAATAAAAAGGCGCTGGGCGCGGTGGCCGGTATCGTGGGCGCAGGCGGAAACGCGGGCGCCGTGGCGGCCGGCTTCCTGTTTCGCGCCGAGGGTCTGACGACGCAGGAAGCCCTTTTCTACCTGGGCGCGACGGTGGCGGCCTGTTCCGTCCTGGCGCTTGCGGTGCAGTTCACACCCGAAGTGATCGCCCGGGAGAAAGAAGCCCTGGCGGCTGCGCTCTACGAGAGGGAGCAGGTGGGTATGCGTCCGGCGGCCTAGAGCGGACGCCCCGTATCCCGGTCATGAGGAATGCGCAGTCGGCATCGCGGGCTGCGTCTTCCCTTGCCGCTCGACGATGAACGCGTTTTGAAGTGTGGGAGTGCAACGTATGGATGTGGATGAGATAGACGCATCAATCCGTTCGGGCAAGGCGGTGTGTCCTTACTGCGGCGTGGGGTGCGTCATCACGGCCAAAGTGCGCAATAACAAGATCATCAAAATCGGGGCCGATAAGGATCAAGCGCCCAATTTCGGCATGCTGTGTCCAAAGGGCGCTTATCTGAAAGAAGTATTCGATGAATCGGGAAGACTCAAATACCCCTTGATTCGCCGCCACCGGGGCATGGCGCCGACCCGCGTTTCCTGGGAGGAAGCCATCGACTTCGCCGCGGTAAGACTCCTAGAGATACAAAAGGAACACGGGCGGGACAGCGTCGGATTTTATGGATCCGGCCAACTCGACACCGAGGCGTCCTATCTTTTCACGAAACTCTTCAAGGGCTATCTCCAGACGAACAACATGGACACCAACAGCCGCCTGTGCATGTCGAGCGCGGTGGCCGCCTATACGCAATCCTTCGGTTCCGACGCGCCTCCGACGTGCTACGACGACATCCAGCACGCCGAAGTCATCCTCATCATCGGCGCGAACATGGCGGAGAACCACCCGGTTCTTTTCCAGATGATCCGTAAGCGCCGCGTGAAGGGCGGAAACGTGCGGGTGGTCGTCGTCGATCCGCGCTCGAACCCCACAGCGGAGTTCGCGGATGTCCACATACGCCTGGCGCCGGGAAGCGACGTGGCGTTTCTGCAACTCCTTTCCAAGAGACTCCTGGGAATCGGCAGGATGGATGCGCCATTCATCAGAAGGCGAACGGAGGACTTTTCCTCATACGCCGCGCATCTCAAAGCGCTGGATGAAGAAGTCCTCCTCAAGACGTGCGATATCCACCCCGCCCGGGTCGACGAGATGGTGGAATATCTTTCGACGCCATGCAGACTGCTCAGCTTTTACTGTCAGGGGACGAACCAGAGCACCCAAGGCGTGGAGAAATGTCTGGCGCTTCAGAACTTACACCTCCAACTCGGAGAGATCGGGAAAAAAGGGGCGGGCCCGTTCTCGCTGACGGGCCAGCCCAACGCCATGGGTGGACGCGAGGTGGGTTACCTGTCTCACCAGTTGCCCGGCCATCGCCTCGTAGCGAACGATGCGCACCGCGCCTACCTGGAAGGCGCCTGGGGAATCCGGCCGGGGAGCATCTCGACCGAGCCGGGCCTGACGGCCGTGCCCATGTTTCAGGCGGCGGAGGAGGGAGAGATTCGCGCTATGTGGATAGCCGCGACGAACCCCGCCGTCACCATGCCGGACGTCAAAGTAGCGCGCGAGGGTCTCAGGCGGGCGGAACTCGTCATCGTGCAGGATTGCTATTTCCCGACGGAGACAGCGGAGTTCGCGGACGTTCTCCTGCCCGTCGCGCAATGGGGCGAGAAGGAAGGGACGATGACGAACAGCGAACGCCTCGTCGTGTGGAGTGAGAAGTTTCTCGACCCGCCGGGCGAGGCGATGCCCGATTGGTGGATCGCATCGCAAATCGCCGGGGAAATGGGTTTCGATGGATTCGACTTCGCCTCCCACGAGGATGTCTGGAACGAGTTCCGCCGCCTCACCGCAGGCACGTCCTGTGATATGGCGGGGGTG
>Ga0209022_1000292_pt1 | contig 66171 bp, 41 predicted proteins | sample PinacodermPK_FD_187300 | JGI IMG/M metagenome (GOLD analysis project Ga0209022, IMG submission 187300) | Host-associated microbial community of the marine sponge Aplysina aerophoba from Gulf of Piran - sponge pinacoderm, lysed by proteinase... | ecosystem: Host-associated > Porifera > Sponge >... | reverse complement strand
TGGATGAGGTGCTTGCAGCTCATGATGATCTTCCTGATTATCTCAAAGAGGCCATCAGTCAGCATCCTTCGCCTCCCAATCATGGTAGCTCTTCGGCAAGTCATGAAATCTTTACCTTACTCCTTGCCTGGTATCTCTTAGAAGACATGAAGCAGCATTTCCCTCCATCTTCCATAGTCCCCCATGGACGTGATGTTCTAGCTTTGCTGTCTTCAAATGTGACCATAGAAGCTTCTTCGCCGCTTTATCAAAACGGCGCAGAAGTACTTAGAGAGCTTCTTTCTGGCGAAGTGGATGCTGATCGGATGGATTATCTTCGTCGTGATTCTCAGCATGCAGGAGTGAGTTATGGATCTTTTGACTTACCTCGATTACTCGATTCCTTGCATGTGGTGTTTTTGAGACAAAGTAAGCAGTATGCTCTGGGCTATCATTTAGGGGGTATGCATGCTTTAGAAGATTATCTGAAAGCTCGTGGGAGTATGTTTAAACAGCTCTATTTCCATAAAACCTCTGTGGCATGTGAAGCGATGTTACAGCATATATCACGTTTTTTGCCCCAAGGATGTTTTCCAGCTCATCATCATGCTTATGCCGCACTTTGTGATCATGACTTACCACGAGTGATCAAAGAAAAGATTTTGGCTCAAAGTTCTTTGAACCAAAAAGATAAAGATGAGTTGTGTGCTTTAAGTGAGGGGTTATTTTTTAGGCGTAACTTGTGGAAAAGATGGTGTGAGGTGTCATCACAGTCACAAGATATTCTTCAGCATCCCGATTTAAAAAAAGCACAGACTTATCTTAAAGACAAAAATCGTCGTCATGAAATGGTTGTGTCTATGAATTTTTTTACTCAAACACATCACAAAAAACCGGTGATGGCTTTTCCTATGATTGTTAAACACAAAGGCATGCCGGTGGTTAAAGAGCTTGAAGAGCTCTATGGCGAAGCTCTTCATCATCCTGATACGTATATAGTGAGGGTTTATGTGGAGAATCATTATTTATAAACGCTCGCGGGGTTATGATATAGTAAGGGAGATTTAAGAAGTGAGTTTTTCATTATGGATGGATGGATCATCCATCCATAAACTCAAGCACGAGTCAAAAATACAGCATTCATGATCATGATCATGATAAGAACATCCGATCGTAGATGGATCATTTGGCAGACAGGAGAGAAGTGTGTTAAATAAACCTGATAGACGCAGTGATAAACGACGAGCCAAAGTGGGTAACCGACGTGGTGGCTTTTGGAGTATGCTTATTGAGCCTTATAAGCAAGTGAAACTGAGCTTGATGATTTTAGGGCTGAATGTTGTGTTTGCTGTTATCATAAGTGCTGTGATATTTTATTTTGTCGATGACATATTTCAGATAAATATGGGGTACTTGGCACCTGCTGATGATCTTACCTCTGATCAGAAACAAGTGATATATGGAAAATATTTAGGGCCTATCTTTATCTGTTTAGGGCTTGTTGCAGCTTTTCTTTGCATAACCTTTGTGATCATCATCCGTTATACCCATCAGATCTATGGGCCTTTGGTGAGTATTCATAAATATCTTGATGATATGCTTGAAGGTAAAGCGGGCCCTGTTTTGCAGGTGCGTTCATCCGATCAACTCGTTTCATTATCTCATAAACTCACCAAGCTATCTCGTTCCATGACAGATGATGCCTCCTCAACGGAACAAAGCTCTTAACTTTTCCATCACATAACAGCTATGACCTATCTTAGGGATGTGGGTATGATGGTTTTTGAGGAAACTTATGAAAGAATTATCTTCATTTGATGTCATTGTTTTGGGCAGTGGTCCTGCTGGCTATGTGGCTGCTATTAGAGCATCTCAAGCAGGATTGTCTGTGGCTATGGTAGAAAAGCGTTCTGGTAAACATCTTGGTGGTACTTGTTTAAATGTGGGCTGTATTCCCACAAAAAGTCTTTTAGAATCAGCAAAAACGTGGCATAAGTTGCAACATCTTCAAAAGCAAGGTTTTCATGCTGAAAAGCTGTCTTATGATTGGAAAACCATTCTTGGGCAAAAAGAAGCCATTGTTAAGGCGCAACGTAAAGGCCTTAACTTTTTGATGAAAAAGAATAACATTACGGTTTTTTGTGGCCATGGATCTTGCCAGAAATCACCAGAGCCTAACACTCATCAAGTGCTTGTGAGTGATGCCAAAACAACACACATTCTGCAAGCACGCTCGGTGATTCTTGCCACAGGATCACAGGTGGGGATGTTGCCTCACATAGAGGTGGATGATAAACATATCTTCACATCAGATTCCATATTAGATATTCCTGCAGTACCTAAAAGCTTATGTATCATCGGTGGTGGTGTGATCGGTATGGAGTTTGCCAGTCTTTTTGGCATGATGGGTAGTCAAGTGACCGTGGTTGAGGCTGCTGATCACATTCTTGCTACGTTTGATAGGGAGTGTGTTAAAGAATTGGTGCGTTTTTGGAAGATATTTGATATCACCATTCACACCCAAACTCTTGCTCACACTGTAAAAAAACTTTCCACAGGAGATCATGAACGAGGTCATGAATTGGGTCATGAATTAAAGGTTACTTTGGAGTCCCAATCACAGAAATATAAGCAACAGAAATATAAGCAACAAAAAATACAGTATAAAGAAGATATCTATTGTCAAAACATTCTTGTGGCTGTGGGTCGTAAGCCGGTGAGTACTGGTATAGGCCTTGAAGATGTGGGTGTGGTTACGGATGCGGCTGGTTTTGTGAAAGTGGATGCTCACTATCGCAGTTCTGTGGAGGGGATATATGCAGTGGGTGATCTTATTTCCACATCTTCTCTAGCTCATACGGCATCTGCGGAAGCTATGCATGTGGTGGAGGTGATTTTAGCTAAAAACCCTCAACCTATTTGTTATGCTCATAATCCATTATGTATATACACGTATCCAGAGATTGCTGCAGTGGGAGCTCTTGAAGAAGATCTTAAAGCTCAAAACAGGCCTTACAAAGCCACGCAATTTCCTTTTTCTGTGATGGCTAAGGCAAAGATTGAGCATGCTGCCAGTGGATTTATGAAATTACTGAGCTGTCCTGAGACGTTGGAATTACTCGGTGTGCATATTGTTGGTGCCAGGGCTACGGAGATGATCTCTGAGTGTGTTTTAGGGATGTCTCTTGAGGCAACTCTTGAAGAGTTAGCTGCTGTTATTCGCCCTCACCCTACCATCTCTGAAAGTATCAGTGAGGTGGCTCATGGTGCTTTATCAGAACCTTTACATCTTTGAGATGTGTTTAAGAACTTTCTTGATAGCCAGGCTTTTAGGAGAAAGTAGATGTCTATTACGGTTATCCATCTTCCCTCTTTGGGTAAGGGGATTCATGAAGGGACATTTAAAGGTTGGCTTAAAGAACTGGGAGAAAAGGTTCAAAAAGACGAACCTCTTTTTGAAATATCCACAGACAAAGTAGATAGTGAAGTGCCTTCTCCTGCCACCGGTTATTTGCGTAAAACCTTGGTGAGTGAAGGCGATGAAGTGAGTGTGGATAGTGTTGTGGCTTATCTGAGTAGCCAACCTGACAGTCCTTTGGCAAGCTTTCTGAGTGAGGTTAATGCTCGTAACACACAAGACTCTGCACAGGATCTTCTAGATAATACATCGCATCATGTTACGAGTCATGCTCCTTCATTATCTTCATCCTCATCTCCATCTTCTTTGTCACATAGAGTGGTGATATCTCCTTATGCAAAAAAGCGGGCCTTGGAGCTTCATGTTTCTTTACCTGAGATGGTGGTAAAACGGCAACCTAAATCCTCTTTGCAGCGTATTACAGCTTCAGAAGTAGAGGCGTATTACCTTCGCAGTCGTAAGCAAGATAATGCTGCTTTGGGCAGTGAGACGGATAGGACATCTTGTAAGGGAAAGCTTTATAATGACAGAGATGAGTATCTTGAGGGCGTGAAAGTACGTCGCCAGCCTTTATCTTCCATGAGACGTATTATTGCTCGTCGTATGAGTGCATCTTTGCGTGAGAGTCCTCATGTGAGTACTTCGGTGAATGTGGATATGACCTCTTTACTCACCTATAAGAATCAAACAGCGCACAATCTCAGTATCAGTGCGTGTTTGATGAAGGCTTCTGCTTGTGCCATCATGGAATATCCATTTTTTAATGCCTGTATTGAAGGCCATGATATTTTATGGCGTGATGATATCCATATTGGCTGTGCTGTGGCTATAGAGCACGGGATTATTGTACCGGTTGTGCAACATGTTGATAAAAAAGATATCTTTGTTATCAGCAAAGAACTTGCTGAATACGCTCATTTAGCTCGTTTGGGCAAGCTGGCTGCTAGTCATTTGAAAGGTGCCACTTTCACTCTATCCAACCCTGGTATGTTTGGTTGTGAACAATCCACAGCCATTATCCATCAACCACAAGTGGCCATACTTTGTGTGGGGCGTATTCAAACGCACTATGAGCCTGTCTTTGCTGAAAGCAATGTTGAGGATCTTTTTGACAATCATATTATCGATATGCAACATGTTTCAGGTTTAAAGCGCTCTTATGTCACAACTTTGACATTATCTTTTGATCATCGATTACTTGATGGCAAAGATGCAGGAGATTTTTTAAGGTGTATTGAAAAGCAACTAAAGACCTACACCGTAAATAGTTTGTAGGTGTATCGATGAATGGGTTCTTAGCCCATGGATTTTGAGGTATCGATGAAAATAGAATATTGGTTGTTGAGGTGTTCTTTAGCATACTCTGCTGATTGGAGCAGATGATTAAAGGGCTGGAAGATAGCCAGTAAGGTGAGGTGGTTGAGATAGACATTTTCTGCCATCAAGCGATCAATAAAACGTGCAAAGTTACGTTTCATATCATGCTTGGCAAATATTTCTTCACTAAAATACAACCCAAGTGCTTTAGGATAGGTGCCAATAAGCATGGAAACAAGATTTTCTAACCACATTTCTCGATTGTCTTCTGTGGTGAATAAAGATTCTGGGTAAAAAAGCAAATGAAGCGATTTCCCTTTTCTTACTGATGTATCCACATACATCAGAGGGCGATTATCATCGATGCCATGATGGATAACATTTTGGAAAATTTCGGTAAATGTTTTGGCATTCACCACTTCCATGTTACTCAGTGTGCCTCGACGATAGAATACAATCCAAAAATCACATTCATCCCATCTCGTCCTAGATTTGATCTGAATCTTAAGGTGTTGTTGCTTGCTATGAGATGGCATAGACGTATACAAATCTTGTTTGTGTGCGTTACTCTTGAGTAAACTCAGCATTTGGCGCCCCTTCCCTGCTTACACGTTTTTTGTCAGTCACTCTGGTTTGTCTGATGGTGTATCTCTTATGAGGATGTATCTCAGATTGTTTAGAGTATTTACGCTTTAGCATTTCATCTCGTAACACGCTTTTATCTCATGACAAGTTTATCAGTTTCTGTTTACGGCTGGTTTGTGTATCAAGAGGCAATTTTGTCCGTATATCTTTGTGGATGTCATATGTGTGAGTAGCTTTATGGCTTTATGTTGGTCGTTTATTCTTTGGCTGTTATGCTCTATGCTTTCTATGGGGGCTTTCTATAAAATTAGGTAAAGTTGAGAAAATGCCGAGGTGGTAACACCTGTAGTGATAGCTTCTTGGATCTTTGATGAATTCTTTGATGAATAAGGGAGTGTTGAAACGTGGGTATTGGTATAGAGCAAAATCTTAAGTTATCTCAGCAACTGACTATGACGCCTCAGTTGCAGCAAGCTATTAAGGTGTTGCAATTATCGCGGCTTGATTTGGAACAGTATATTCAGACACAGATGTCTGAGAATCCTGCCTTAGAAGAGAAGGATTATGGTCCTGAAGAGCCACTTGCGAAAATAGAAAACAACACAGAACGAGCGATTTTAGGAGATCTCAAAAAAGAAGGTATTGTCGATGAGAAGAGTACAGATCAAAGTGTTGATTGGGATATTCTTGTTCGACATAAAGAGGCGATGTCCTCTGTGCAACAATCTGTGCAACAAAGAGTGTCTTCTCAAGCATCAAAACATCGTGTGGAGGCTGTGCATTATGAGCAAGTAGTTGCAGCCAAAATAACCCTCACAGAGCACCTTGCTGGGCAGTTAGCCTTATGGCATTTGCCTCGTAAAACCCTAGCTATTGCTCGAGAAATTATCGGTAATTTGGATCATCGCGGCTATTTTGATGAAGCTGTTGGTGCTATGGCACAACGTCTAGGAGTGGAAGAAAAAGAAGTTGAAGAGGCCCTTCATATTGTCCAGCAGTGTGATCCTCAAGGTATTGGCGCACGGGATCTCTTTGAATGCCTATCGTTGCAGATGAAACGTTGGGGACGTGAGAGTCAAGATCTTAAAAAGATCATTGCCACACAGGTGAAAGAATTAGAAAGAAAAAATTATCCACGTATTGCTAAAAATCTGGGTTTATCTCTTAAGAGAGTGGATGCAGCTATTGCCTTACTTTTAGAACTTGAACCCACTCCAGCACGTCCTTTTGTGCGTTCTCCGGCTCAATACATATCTGTGGATGTGATAGTGATGATGCTTGGAGGAGAGCTACGAGTGGTGGCTAATGAAGACGGTTTTCCTCGGCTTAAAGTGTCTCCGTATTATCAAAATATGTCTTTGCGTATGCAAGAGAAGAAAGAAAAACATAAAGATAAGATCAAAAAGAAAGATCATAGTTATTTGCAAGAGCGTTTGAGTTCAGCAGCTTGGCTGATTAAATCATTGCATAGAAGAGAGTCAACTATTTTAAAAGTCAGTGAAGTGATTGTTAGGCGTCAAAAAGACTTTTTTTTAAAGGGCAGTCATTATCTAAAACCGATGATATTACGTGATGTGGCTGAAGAGATTGAGATCCACGAATCTACTGTATCGCGTGTGGTAACAGGAAAGTATATACAAACGCCTCGTGGTATTTTTGAGTTAAGTTACTTTTTTAGTGCTAGCCTGCCTCGTTCAGTGGAGGGTAGTGATTCGGCTATTGCTGGAGAGGCTGTACGTCAAATGATCAAAGATATCTTTAATTCTGAGGATCCTACGAAGCCGTTATCAGATCAGAAAGTGGTGCATCTTCTTGGGCAAAAAGGGATTCGAGTGGCCCGACGTACTGTGGCAAAATACCGTGAGCAACTCGGTATATTGTCTTCATCACGTCGTCGTCGTTTCGTCTCATAAATTCCAAGCAGCGAGTGAAAAAGCCAGTGAAAAAACCTCTGATTTTTCTTTTAGGTAGAAGTGGTGCTGGTATCAGTACTTGCCTTCGTGCTCTGCAAGATCTTGGTTATTTTGTGGTGGATAATCTTCCTGTTCATTTGGTCCATCATGTTGTTCAAGAGATGGAAAGAGATGCTTCAGAGGCTGGCCATGATGATAAGAAGCCTTATCATCGCATTACCGGTTATTGTTTCGGCATTCACACCCATCATCCTTGTGAGTTATCTTTTTTCCAAGATATTATCCACAAGACCAGTGAGGATTATGATGTGGAGGTGGTGTTTTTAACAGCCCATAAAGATGTTCTTGAACAGCGTTTTTCTGTAACTCGTCGTCCTCATCCTTGGATGGCTAAGGTGCTTTCTTTAAAAGAGTGTATAGCTTATGAGGTTCATGCTCTTAAGCCTTTAGAGTCTTTAGCTCATCATGTCATTGACACTTCTCCTTTAACTCCTCAGGCCTTAGGGCATCTTATGGTGTCTCGCTATGGCAGTGCTAAAAGTCATATGCCTTTGCTTGTGATGTTTTCAAGCTTTGGTTTTAAAAACACAGCTATGATCCCTGGAGATCTTGTTTTTGATGTACGTTTTTTGAAAAATCCTTATTTTGAATCTTCTTTGCGTCAGTGCAGCGGTCTTCAAGAAAAGGTGCAGGATTATGTGAAATCCGATCCCGGTTATCATAAGTATGTGGATCATCTCGAAGAATTTATTGCCCGTTCATTGCCTTATTATTGCAGCGAAGGCCGTACATATCTACGGATTGCTGTGGGTTGTACCGGAGGTATTCATCGTAGTGTGACGGTGGTGGAGGATCTAAGCCAACGTCTGGCTTCTTCTAAGAGTGCAGGTGATATTTCTGTTCATAAATACCACCATTCTTTGAATGTGGTATCGATGATGGTTTCAGGTAAAAAAGATTGAGTATGTGCTACTTAACTCAGATTTTATGGGTAGGTTCACTAATCGCTATTTAAAATAATCATAATTATTTATGATATAAATTTTTAATATCTGAAATTTTGAAGAGATTTTATTTCTTGGCTAAGCTTAATGCAAGTCTCATAACTTACAAAAGATAAGTAAAGCTACAAATCTTATGATTTAAAAAAGCAAAAGTTAAGCTTGTATGTGATTTATAAAGTTGAATATATCACAGATGTCAAAGTTTTCATGGTTACTTGTTATCTTTAAAAAACGGCTTTACTTTCCATTAAAATGACTATGTCTTAAGATTAAATTTATTATACCGTTAAGGTATAATAGATAAATTTGTATAAATGTATAAGACTAACATAATAGAGAGGAGTATTAGTTAAGAAATAGTACATTAATTAGTGACTTAATTTTTTTGGTTAATCTCACATATCGATACATTATGATTGAAATATATTAATATATGAGTGTTACATTTTTTTATAAGGAGACGTATATGAACATTAAAAAATCTTTAAAAAAAAGAGCTATTAAGCTTAAGGCACCTGAAGGCATCTCTCGAAGGGCTCAAAGCATTTCTCGAGGTCTTTCTCAAACGACTCAAGACATTACTGAAGGTGTTACTCGAACGACTCAGGATATTACTGAAGGTGTTACTCGAACGACTCAGGATATTACCGAAGGTGTCACTCAAACAACTCAGGATATTACTGAAGGTGTTACTCGAAAGGCTCAAGACATTACTGAGGGCATCGCTCGAAAGGCTCAAAATATAACTGAAGGTGTTTCTCAAGAAAACATCGCTAAAGGGATTGCTCAAGGAGTTGCCCAAGGAGTTGCTCAGGGGGTCACTAAAGGTATCGTTGAAGGCGTTTCTGATGGCTTCTCTCAAAAGAGCATGGCTATAGGCATGGCTGAAGGCCTCGTTGATGGTTTCATTGATGGTCTTTCGGAAGGCACTTCTAAGAAATCTTAGTTATAAAAGTGTCTTGTCTTTATTATTTAGTCAGTGTTTTCTGCTCTAATGACTTTTAATCGTCATGACGCTACACCGCAAACCAGAGAAAATCCGTCTTCTGCTTCTTTGGAGGCAGATGCAGATTTTCCTAGTAGAGTAGTTGTAGCAGTAAATTATTGATGCTTAAATATGTCACTTTCTTCACTCATTTTCGTAGAAAAAATGGTTTCATCTACACTTTTTAACAACACGAACTCAAAGTGAAGATACAAATGAGGGCAATGGAGATGTGCGACAATCTACCTGTGTTCAGGAGAAGTATCAAAGTGATGATACCTCGTCTTGTAACTACTTTTGCTCCTTAGTTGTTGTGCTTTACTTTAACTCTATAGCTTTTGGCAAAGAAGATAATCAGACGAGGGTAACTAGGGGATATAGGTTTAATCCATATTTTGGGGATAACTCTATTCTTTCTAATCTTATAACTTGCTCTTATCTTAAGTTGTTCAAAAGAACACATATAGAGGCTCTGTAATAACATACTCAAGAACTACGTTTTTTTGATAGAAACTCTCACATTGCAAGTGGTGGCGTAGAATATAATCGGATACATAGGCTTGTTTGCGGAACAAACGATTATAACCAAACATCAAGAGAACAACATCTTTAACTTAAACATTTTTCTCTTGAAAATTTAGTACTATCATATCTTCATAGATTTTATCAATAGAAACTGAAGTCAAATTATTTTCTTGTCCCTGACGCCACTACGAATATAAATCTCCATCTGTTATCATAATCTTTATACCCTTGTACCCAACGTTTGTCGAGTAATACTCGACCATCACTTCGTACTTGGCTTGGATCAACAGGAAAATAATGAACTAAGCAAGCTGTCTTAAAAAGTAAAAAAGCAGAATCTCCTTTTTTTTTGGAGCCTTTCCAGTCTGTGAATGTACCATCTGGTATCCATAAACGCAATCCGACTCTATAGTTATGTTTTGATGACAATCCATTAAGAAACATCACCTTGTCAGTGTATTTTCCCATATAATCAGAAAATTCGGGTTCGGGTATGCTCCCATGTTCAATTCTTAGTGGAGCATCTGGCACACGGACACCATTTACAGTGATCCTCTTAGTTCGGTACACAACTCCCTCAGACACAATAAATGGAGCAATATCGTTGAGATTAAACATATAACTTTCCCAATTTAGCCTCCAATCTTCGCTCGACGGAGTTGTTCCGACGCTAAAAACTGCACCAAATCTTCCATAGTCACTTAGTTTTGTATTCCTTAGCTTTGCATTTCTTTGAGCACTCGTTAAATTGCTAGAGTACGTAGGCTGTAGACCAAAAAGTGTAATTGCGTAAGGACCGGCTTCAAAGCTCACGCCAGTAATTCTAATATTTTTATTAATACTTTTTCTGCATAATTTATCATTAGGTTCCCATCCTTTTGGATAGTTGTGATACTTTGTTTCAGCTTGAGCATATAAGTAACTGGGTAGTATTGTCATAGTGACAGCAAGAAAGAGAAGTGAGCATATTATTGTATTATAAAAATCACGAATGAACTTAGCATATTTCATAGTTATTTTGTCCTTTGTTGTATGATTTTAAAAAGAAATTAAGACATTATATATATAGAAATGCATTTAATCTTTGCTTCTCTAAATTCTTATATTGAAAGCATAGAATAGACAAAAAATCACAGTGAAAAATCTTGTCAATGCATGACTTTACTGAGGAAACACATATCATGGGCTTCTGTAATATGCACAGCACGCTTGTTACTGTCTATATTACTTAGTCAGTCTGCCTTTCACAGTTGAAGCCCGGCTTCTAGAGAGGCACTCTAGTGCTAAAGACTAGCAACATAGAGTAACACGGATAGATGGTAACATATCTAAAACTAAAAATCAACCTACTTACGTCAATAGCTACGTGCGAAATCTTTACCGATAAAATAATCCAAAAAAGAGCATTTTTGGGATTATTGTTGCGTATTAATATCGGTCAGGCAGAGGATATAAAGTTGTGCAGACTTTTTGAATAGGGTGGTCAGAATGATTTATATCAGATGGGCTATTTAGAAGATAGTCGGTAGATACATTATCTTTTGCTGTAATCGTTTTAATAGCACTATTAAGTTTCTCTATGCAGTCACCTTGATTTATTATATCCACACTACAAAAAAACTTAATTCCACAGTTACGTTGAGCAAAGAAAAGAGCATCTTTGTTATGGTACCAAAGTAGACAATCTAAATACTGATGATGTTTGTTCAGTCCATTATCTGCAAAATGCTGAGCACGAGAAACTTCATTGATTTCAACATCGGTTACGATTTCTCGAATAGGTTCTATATTGTCTGTATCATTACATTGAAAGAAACGATAATAGTACAATAACCCAGGATTATCCTCTATTGGCACATACCGTGGTTGAGTTCTTTTGTTTTCTGTGCTACCACCAAAATTTTCCAAGTTTGAGCTATTGGGATCTAGCGTAGTGTCTATATCTGGGCGACATGACATAGGCAGTATGAGTATGGTTAAGGATCCCATTATAACCATTAAAACACATAATCTATCTCTAATCATTTTTTTTATTTGAATATCCATCTTAACCTCATTGATCTTACCCACATAATATCATTACGTTATTAAACAAAATGTGAGCTCGTTATTGCATTAGTTACAACCAAAATCGCGCGCTCTCACATCATCTTCACCGGTATCTCTTATGTTATAAAAATTCTCTCTATTCTTATCGTCGTCGCCTTTTTCTTCCTGCTGTTGAGGTTGGTTGTTGGTTGGTTGCTCGTTTTCTGCTACTTCACCTTCATCTTCTTTACCTACATCCGGTCTATCGACAGGTTGAGGATTAGGGTTTAGATCGCCTGATCTATTGGACTGTGGTTCACGTTTTTTCGTATCACCAACAGCAGTGCTTTGTTGAGTAGAGCTATCTCTTGGGGTTGTTTTGGATGTTGAAGTACCTGAGTATGCTCTCTTCTCATCATTATCATCATCACTTGGTTGAGTTGTGTCAGTTCTCGGTGTCATCCGGCCAATAAAATCCGCCTTATCGATAGGTCCATGAGCGGTGCTGTATTCCTGTCCGTCTTTGGAGTAAAGAGCTGCCATGATTTCATACCCGATTGTTTCATTGCCAGAAATCATCAATGAACCACTGGATCCTGGATGAACCTTTAGGCTTGATAGCATTAATGAAATGCCCCATTTTCTGAGAACAATCCCATAAACACTGCCATACAACGCCATAAAACCATCGTCAATTTGGGGCTGGTTTTTACTATAACTAAGTTTTAATTTTTTGAACTGATAAGGATCATTGTCTCCATCTTTATAAAATGTTAACAACCGTAAATGACGTTGATCTTGACTATAATCCATGATCTCTTGAAAATTCACTATCAAGTCATCATCTTTACTTTCTGTACCTTGATTGATGATATTTGTAGACTTATGAAAAGTTTCATTCATTATTTTGCTATATAGATTTTGATGATGTTTTTCCGTTCTCCACTCTCTACTCTGTTGTTCTTGACTATCCCACTGCAGTGCTTCATCGTGAAAGGATACAACGGCCCTGCTCCATTCTGATTGGTTCTTAGGATGGCTTCCTATGTTTAATGTAAGAGGTACAGGCTTGTTATTATTAGACATTTCTGTTGTTAAATGAGATGTTTTGAGGCATTTATGAGTAGATTCATAACTAAGGATAGTTTTGTTGAGATTGATCTTTAAAAACACCACATCATTTGAAAGAAAACAGGCATTAGATATGTTATGACTACTATCGTTGTATGATGTTATGACACGATGAAAATCCTCATAACTGGGATGTTTGGCTTTAGATGTGGCTACTAAAGGAGACGTGGTACAGACATGATAGTCAAAGCTTTGGTTAAACAGTTTGATATCATTAGCTATATCCTCTGGTGACTTAAGGTTGCCTTTGAGATCTTCAAGCATCTGTTTCTCATCAGAATCATCAACCATTCCAAGACTCTTCTCTAACCATGCTCTATCGTGTTGGGCTATGTTTATGCTTGAGTTCTGAGATTTAAGATTCTGTATTTTTGCTGCAAGCTTACTTAGATACTCTGATTTGTTGATATCAAAATCCACTTTCACATAGTTAGGTTTCTTTCCTTCTGTTGTTTGACAGTCAGCATCAGCAGCAATGTTAAAGTACAAGGCATACTCATTAACTGTTCCACTCACCTGTTGTTCTGCCATGTTACGAACACAGTGATAAGCTGTTGCCACATAAGCAACAAGTTCTCCATTTTCTTCTTCAAGAGAAACCACTGATGCACAAGAGTGGATAGTAGGGGCATTGTTAGTCTTGTTGTTTGCCCAAGTCATCTGTGCTCCGTAGCTCAGTCCACGATAGACACTTAGGGGCACTTTAGCGACTCCACCCTGACTACTGGCTAATCTGGCATCAGCACCACCACAAGGGGTGCCTGTGTCTACTCCACCTCTTTGAGGTTTACAGGCTGGGATGACACACAAGCTGGTAGCGACAGATAACACCATAAGAGTAATAAGGATGTGATGGTGTTTTTTCATAGGTAAAGTATTGTCTTTTTGGCTGATGGATTCATGTATGTCTCAAAAGGAGGTAGAGTTACGAGCTGCTTTATGGAACATAAATAGCTCGTAAGTGCTGAGCTAAAACAACACGTTACGTAAGGCTTGTATCGGACTAATCAGTTAGTAAATTTACGAAAAATAATTATTAAATGAGTTTAACTCCAAAAAAATAGAAAAGATGTAAGATATCTGTTTTCAATTTACGCCACCACCTAAACCCTAAACCCTAAACCCTAAACCCTCCCGCGTTTGAGTCGTTGAGGAAATTGCTATGATAACTCTATAAAGTGAGGTAGAAAGAACATGGGGTGCTCTTGAGATAAACCGGAATATATGATATGAGTTTTTTGGCCATAGCCAAGAGATAGGCACAACAGGTCTGCTAGAGCAGATTAAGATGAAAAAAAGAACAGAGTCAGCATGTATCAATATCTTAATTTGCTTGAACATATCATAGCCAAAGGTAACGATCGTTCTGATCGTACCGGTACTGGTACTCGAAGTGTTTTTGGCTATCAGATGCGTTTTGATTTATCCAAAGGCTTTCCCCTTCTTACCACAAAAGAGATCTTCTTTCGCTCAGTGATCCATGAGTTGCTTTGGTTTCTGCGAGGAGATACTAACCTTGAATATCTCAGAGAAAACAATGTTAAGATTTGGGAACCGTGGGCTGATAAGCACGGCAATGTTGGTCGTATTTACGGAGCTCAGTGGAGAGATTGGAAGACAGCTCAAGGTGAATCCATCGATCAAATAAGCCGCCTCATTCAAGGGTTGAAAGAGAATCCTTATTCGAGAAGACATCTTGTCATAGCCTTTAATCCTGGAGAGTTAGAAGACGTTTATCTACCACCATGCCACGTTCTTTTTCAATTTTATGTGGAAAACCAAAGACTTTCGTGTCAGCTTTATCAACGCTCAGCAGATGTATTCTTAGGAGTACCTTTCAATATAGCCAGTTATGCTCTCCTTACCTCAATGATTGGTCATGAACTTGGGTTAGTGCCTCATGAATTTATTCACACCTTTGGTGATGTTCACCTCTACCACAATCATATGGATCAAGCCAAATTACAACTTTTGCGCACACCCTATCCTTGTCCTACTTTAGAATTAAACCCTAAGGTTACAAAAGTGTTTGATTTTACCTTTGATGATATCACCCTCAAAAACTATCGTTTTCATCCTCACATCAAAGCTCCCATATCTGTGTAATCCAAGTCTATGACTAACTCCAATGTATCTTACATCATCTCTCATATTGTCTGTATCACCAAAGCAGGGGTTATTGGCAAAGGGGGGGTTATGCCTTGGTATGTCAAAGAAGATTTAGCCTATTTCAAAAAAACCACCTTAGGCTCACCGGTGATTATGGGAAGCAAGACTTGGCACAGTCTTTCATCTCCTCTACCAGGTAGGTGCAACATCGTGTTATCACGTTCTTCGCTCTCTGTACCTAGCGAAGTTAGTGTTTGTTCATCTATCCACGAAGCCATAGAACATGCCAAAAGCCTCGCTGATAACGGTCGTATTTTTATTATTGGCGGAGGAGAAGTTTACCGAGCCACTTTGCCCTATATCCAGCGTATCTATCTTAATCAGCTCTCTATAGATATAGAGGGTGATACATACTATCCCTCTGTTTCCATGCAAGACTTTACACTTGAGCAGGAATCCATCATAACAGCAAGCTTTGCACCCACTAAGAACCACTATATCAGTGGCTCTGTTCAAACCATCTCTTTGAGTACCCGCATTTTTAAACGCATCCATTGATAGAATGCATGCCTGTTCCATCTTCTATCTTCGATTATCCTTATTTGAGTATTTGAGTGAGACATGATTTTACTGATAAGTTTAGGCCTTCTTACCGGTTTTCTTGGCGGAACATTAGGCATAGGAGGAGGGGTTATACTTGTCCCCATACTCACTCTCATAGCTGGGTATTCATGGCAAGTAGCGTGCTCCACCTCACTGTTTTGCATTCTTGTGACATCTTTATTGGTGAGTGAAAAAAAATTACGCCAATCAGACCCTCATCAACCTTCAAATCAACAAGGACTTATCCATCTTGATTGGGCAAAAGACATAGAAGGCCTTGGGTCTTTATTTGGATTTTTTGGCTTTCTATTAGCTTCTTGGCTGACTCCATCTATCCTTCTTACCTTGCTGGCTTGTTTTTTAAGTGGCCTGTTTTTTTATAATGTGCAAAAAAGTTATCATGATTTTTTCCCACAACACACCAAACAATCCCACCAAACCCATTATCAGCACAACACTTGGTGGGGCCTGCGTTCTTTATTTATTAGCTTTGCTGGTCTCTCTTCAGGTGCTTTGGGCATTGGTTCTGGCTTGCTGTTGGTTTCGGTACTGCATCTCATGGTAAAATTGCCCATAAATATAGCTACAGCCACCAGTTCTTACAGCATGGCATCTATTAGTTCAGGAGCTCTCATGGGGTATGTTTTATGGGATCACATAGACTGGAAGATATGTGCTATCTGTAGCATAGGCACCCTTGCAGGATCTTCCATAGGATCTCATCTTAGTGCCCAAATTCATCAAAAATGGTTACGCTTAGCTCTTACATGTGTTTTATGTACTATCTCAGGGATGCTATGGAAAAAACTACTGATATAACAACTGAGAGTACAGCTCTATCTTTTCTCCACACCTATGTTCTAGGAGCATTGATTGTAGCTTTTGTGATCTCAGGAAGTGTGTGGTTTCTCTGTGAGAGTGTTCTCTGTGAGAGTGCTATGACAACGTCTCTTTTTTCTCATACCATAAAGAATGATCTTATGCATATGACTAGTCAAGTCACGTCCTTACTAGGCATACTGATTGTACTTTCTCCTGTCATCAGGCAAGGGTTACGTATGGTCTATTTTTTTAAACAACCACAATTATGGTCTTACAAACATATCTGGAATGGATGTTTATTGTTTCTTCCTGTTATGGTTCTGGTTATGATTTATCTTTTTCATCAAAGGATATGATATGCCTTTTTTTTGGCACACTTTACTAAAAATATCTTTGAGTTACGTACTGCTGCTAACAACTTCTCTGAGTTATGCCAACCCAAAAACTCCTTTATCTCCACTTGTTTCTGCTGAAACAGCTTTAAAAGATATTGTCTGGGAAAGTCATGATAGTTCAGCAGAATTTGGTGATCCACGTGCACAAAAAGGAGGGACATTTCATAGCTACCTCTATAGTTTTCCCACCACTTTTCGTACTTTTGGATTAAACACTCATCATTCAGCCAATCAACTTCTAAGAGCTCATCAGCTCAAACTTCTCACTAACCATCCTAACACTTTGGCATTTATTCCTGTACTTGCCACTCATTGGGCCGTGGATAAAAGTCATAAGCGGGTGTTTTATAAACTATCTCCTATAGCTAGGTGGTCTGATGGTAAAAAGGTAACAGCTGAAGATTACCTTTTTGCCTATGAAATGATGACATCACCTTATATCTTCTCTGCAGAGCATAATCAGTTATTTGGTAACATTATCAAAGGGGTGTATAAACACAGTCCTCAGATCATCTCTGTTGCTACTGACCAACCTTACAGTAAGAAGATTTTATTACATCATACCAATATTCGTCCACAACCCAAACATTTCTATGAAGTATCAAAAGATTGGATTAAAAAATATAACTGGAAAATAGCTCCAAATACCGGAGCTTATCGACTCAGCGAATACAAAAAAGGCAGCTATCTCAAATTATCTCGCAAGCATGATTGGTGGGCTAAAGATCTTAAATACTTTAAGTACATCTATAATATCGATCATCTTGTCTATACAGTTATCAAAGATCAGGATGCTATTTGGAATCATTTTATTAAAGGTGATATTCATTCATATAATCTTCTTGATCGCCATAATTGGTACGAAAAATCGCGTAATTCTGCATTTACAAAAGGCTACATTCAAAAAATTTGGCTTTATACAAACGCCCCAGATGGAGGAGGATTAATCTTTCTCAATCAAAAACAAACACATTGGCAAAACAAACAACTTCGTAGAGCCTTTAGTCATAGTTTACACTTTCAAAAAGTTATCGATCATATATTTGCCGGTGAATACAAACGGCTTGAAGCCTTCTACACAGGCTATGGCAGTTATTCTGATAAAACTATCAAAGCACGAAGATACCATCCTCAACGTGTTAGTGAGCTTATGAAAGCACATGGCTATCACATTGGCAAAAAAGGCTATTGGCAGAAAGACCAAGATATCTTTTCTGTTGAAATTCTTTATGGCTATGGCTCCATCACACCCTGGCTAACTATCTTGAAAGAAGAAGCTCGCAAAGTAGGTGTAAAGATCATTCTTGATCTCACCTCACCTTCTACATATGCCAAAAGGATACAACAAAAAAAATACGATGCTGTGGTTTCGGTGCTTAGTCCAAAAACTCTCACACCCCATTATAGAGAATACTTTCACTCCACATCAAAACCCATACATAACTTAACATCCTCACACAACACACAATTAGATCGTCTGATAGATAATTATGATAAAGAATGGGATGAAACCAAAAAAGCAGATCTTTCAAAGCAGATATTACATTTTATTCACAATGAAGCTGCTTTTATTCCAGGATTTTCGGTTCCATTTGTAAGAGTGGGATTATGGCGAGGTTGGAAGCTCCCTACACCTCCTGGATCAAAAATTTTTGGTTTTTCTTCACCAGAAGGACACCATATGACCTCATGGATGTGGCATGATCCTAAAGAACACCTTCAGCTTAAAAAAGCTCAAAAAGATAATCAGTCTCTTTTGGGCGTAACCATCACCGATACCACATTCAAAGAATGATGGTATCGGTGAACAGAAACATGCCCCATATGCTCTACGTATCTGGCTAAACAAAACTCGAGCTGTTTGAGACATCATAAGAGGCACATAAAAGTTAGAAAATCATCAGTACTTATTATCTGCAATCAAACATGAGCACTTGATTATTTTTTATGCAAGTACTGATATGTCTTTCGAGGAAGGAGTTAGTATAGAATATTCCGGCATCGAAAGGCCCCTGTGGGTGGTTATTGAGATACTGTGAGGGGTCAGTGACCAAGCTCTCTAGTATTCTTGTTCGGCTCACTCTACTGAGTTGATCTTCACTGGAGATCCTAAAAGAGAACCACATCATATCGTCATGAAATTTACTAACCGCAAACAGAAGTCTTTTGGTATCATCGGCGTAGAAACCTCTCCGTGCTTCTATTTTCGATGCTATCATAGAGTGCATGACTTCTAATCGAGAATAATTGGGGGTGTTATCCTTCGTTATGGATTCGCTAAGTTCGCTAAGGCTAAGAATGTACTTGTAGAGTTTGAAACATTCCCTGAAACGAAGGTCTTTAAACTGTGACGAGGCACATGTTTTTTCGAATATACTTGGTAGCTGTGTAGCAATATTTACCAATAATGGGCGTGTATAGAGAGCATATCCATCTTTAACAAGATTGAGGCTTTGGTATCGTCTCAGTGTTCCAGATTTTATGAGTTTAAAAACATCAGCGAGGAAATGATACGAAGCACTGATAAGGGATTGTGCTTTGGCTGCCTGTGTTTCTAGTCGCCCTTGCTCTACCGTTGCTAGAGCTGAACTATTTTCTTGGACATACTCATTATAGAGATTTCTTTTATGATCACCTGGGAAGATTCCAGGAACATGAAGAAGCTTTATAGCCTTTGTGATAACAGCATCTTTGACTCTTTGATAGTCTTTAGTTCTGATGTTTCGTGCGTTCAATAAAGCTTCAAAAGCCTTATTGTCCATGCTTTCAAAAAGGAGTGTTTTATTGCTTTCTGTGTAATGCGTTTCTGTGTCTATATTCATCACTGGTACGGGTTTTGGGTCAGGTGATGTTGAGCTTAGCAGCGATTCTCTGCTAAATGTAGACAGACTTTCATGTTCATTGTTGCCAGCTGTGTTTGATGAAAGAAAAACCTCTGTGCTTGCAGCAAATTTTTCTGCTAGATAACCCACAACCACAGCTCCTCCAGCAAGAGAAAGAGCCCACTGTGTTAGTGTCGTTTTGGGTAGCCAATTTTTGGGTAGCCAATGTAGATGCTTACCCCAGGAACCAGCAGTACCGAGAAGAGCCGCTCCTGTAACAGGTAGGACAGCTGCAGAATGATAAGCTTCTGTGAAATGTTGAGCTAAGAGCTCCTCATTTTGAGGGATGAATGCTTCAGCAAAGCAGGAATCACTTCCAACTTGTTGATTGTCAGATAGCTTACTTGTAGCACAAGAGCTTAGAGTAAATGTTGAATTGGTGTCTTTGAGAAGATAGTAATTTTCAATTGTGTCCTTTTTTTTGTTAGCGAGTACTGCCGAAGAGAACATACAAAGCCATAGTAGGGAAAGTGTTGTGACTATGTGTTTTTGGTAGGACCAATACATAAAAGCAAACTCCTTGAGAAAAGTGAGAAAAAATGATTATGAGATTTATGAACTAGGCGGTAAAAAGATAAGTGCACTTTTAGGTGACATATGCAAACGTTCGCTAAAGCTAACACATAAAAAAGGTGAGTTCAATGTTAATCTATTAAAAAGATTAAGAATGATCAAGGTAACCTAAATATTTCCCTATTCTTTCATTATCAAGTAGTTAAAGCCGGATTATCATGAACTTCGCGAAATTTCTGTTTTATGTTTCAGTTGTTGACAAAGGGTAGGAGAGATTATAGGATCGCTACGCTACTTGTTTATAAGGTTGCAGAGGGAGTTCTTTGTAATAACACTTTGAAACAACATTAAGGGGAAACCATCATGAGAAGTTGTGAAAAATGGCTCTATATGCTAGGAGTTATTGTTTTTTGTACTGCCACAACTACCAGCTATGCTAGTACGGAGATGAAATCAAGCGATTTAGACTTACCTCAGATAGTTTCTGATCATAATGGCTCTTATGCTCTTGTTATAGCAGAGGCAGAAAGTGATTCTTCATCTGTATCTTTTTACTCATGTTCTATAAGTGATTTAGAAACCCAAGAACTCGATAACGCTTCATCTGTGGATGTAGACAATTGCGAAAGTCCATTTAAAGTAGCAGATGGTAAACCACTTACTGTTAGCAAAACGTTTCTGCAAAATCTGCAAAATAAAGAGAGCCAAGCTTTTTTATCACAAAGGTTGGATCAACTTAATCAACTGTATGAATCAGATATAAGTGATATGGATCTCAAACAAGCTAGTCAAAGCTTGATAAAGAGTGCCTTTTTGGGAGTTGTTACGGGACTTGATTTGGCATCAATGGTAGTTGGAGGTGGAGGTGGAGGTAATAAGGCCTCTCGTGATGCATTTGCATTGCTAGCAACAATGATTTCAGGAGAAATGACTGTGGATTCATTAGTTCTTGCCGTCCGCGGCCTTGGAAACCTAATGAAGTCAGATAGTTATGTAGATTCAGATTTAGCAAAATCTGAGTTTTCATCACTGGGACAACTTGGTAGCAGCACGTCTTCTGATTCTCCTGCTGTTCGTAAGATGATGTCTTCTTTTACTTGGGCTATGTATATTATTATAGGTGCTGCCTTCATGAGTGCTATCTTCATGTTGGGGTCTTTCTGATGGGTGATGTTTCCTTAAATAAGTGGCCGGTGATGTGCTTGGATTAACACCCAACTCACTTCATGGTCATTGCAAAATAAAAATGTGTACGACTTTGCCAAAATATTGATTGAATCACATTGTTAAATATGATCACATATAGCTTTATAGTAAAGTCCTAGCCCAGTGTGGCTGTATTTTGACATACACACAATCTAGTAGTACTTATCGGTCTTCCTTACAGATGATGTCACCATCTGTAAGGAAGATTTTTTATGTTGCAACTGGATTTTATGAGAGCTTCTTATTCTGTTATGTTTTGGCTCTTATAATAGAATAGCTATTGTTTTATTTGTTGGTAGAAGAGTTTGTTTTGAGTGAACTTTGAAATGCTATAGTTATAGGTTTTGCTGTTTTTATAACGGTCTGGTTTTATTATTTAGTAACTATTATCTCTTGACTTTATGGCTTACGGGCTTAGTTAAAAGAAGGGCTTTTGAGTTTGTGAAGTGTAGCGGGCTATCGCTTAACTTTTCAAGAACACAGTTGTTGAGATATGTTAGGAGGAAAGTCTGGACTTCATATGGCAGGATACTGGCTAAAGGCCAGGCGAGGTAACTCGACGGAAAGTGCAACAGAAAGTAAACCGCCTAAGCAATACATTTTGTGTATAAGCCGGCAAGGCTGAAACGGTGAGGTAAGAGCTCACCAGCGATATGGTGACATATTGGCTCGGTAAACCCTATCTGAAGCAAGATCAAACAAAGGCATATTCTAAAGAATAAGCACCGGCCAGGTGTGGCCTTGGGTAGATCGCATGAGGGTGCAGGTAACTGTACTCCAAGATAAATGATAGCCTCCACTTTTATGCTATGTGTAAACATGGGTATAAAAGTGAAGACAGAATCCAGCTTACAGCTAAACTTGCAAACTCAAAGCTCTTCTTTCCGCATCCTTCTTATCCTAGATAGTAAAAGAGAGCTATGTTCTCTCACTATCACCAAACCAAGAAGCAGCTCCCCTTTGATGTTATATCCATTATGGGCGTTGTGATGCGGAGTTGTATCTGCGATGATAAATGGTTTCAGAAAGAGGTGAAGGGCTTTGGAATGTTCTGGTGAATCTTCCTAGCTGGCTATTCCAGGACCATTTTTGTGCTAGACGTTGAGCACTAGCTGAAGACCATGAGATTTCTGATGGTAAGCAGAATGCTGAAGTGATGGTTTGAGCGTGAATGGGTAAGCAAATTTGGGGTTTGATGGGATAGAGCAGTTGTGGGTCTGTGATGGTTTCAAAGGGATCTTCAAAGGCATTGAGTTTGTACAGTAGAGCAGCGATGGTCTCTAAGAGTTCAGGCATAGGGGTTTTGAGAGTACTTACTTTATAAGTATTGGTTGTAAAAATATAGGAGTAAGCTTCCACTAAAGTAGACTCAGGTGTAGAGCTGATTCTGCTGGATATTTTCAGGTGTTTGCAGTTTGTTTCAATGGCTGAATCAAGGCTTGCTATGAGTTGTTCTGTAACATCATCAAAAGCTGATGTGCTTTGTTGGTTAGTGGTGGTGGCGATGGTTTTTAAGGTATTTATGCAGGCTTCATGTATGTCGCTATTTTGATGGGGTTTTCCTTGAATAGTGATATAGGCACTTTTACCCACATCTTGAGCACTAGCCATACCTCTTTTTAAGCCTTTTTGAGCGATTCTTTCAGCTAAACGTCCTTGAGCTGAAATTACCCAGCCAAAGGTCATGATTCCTGAACGAATAGACATAATCTGTGCATGAACACTGGAAAAGGGCATGATATGTAACGGAGCTGATGTTTCGAGCTCTTGGGTTTGTTGAGCTGATATTCCCCATGGAGATGAGTGATATCTCTGTGATGTGATAAAGTTCTTAGGAATATAATAGGGCTCTTCTCTGCCAAAAACATCTATAAAAGCAGGACCACATCCGAGGTTTTGTAGTTGCCCGTGATGAAAGCTTTGTTGAAAATTGACACCCGAGCGTTTAGGACAGATATAGAAAACATAGTGGTTATCAGAATGATAGGCATCTATGAGAGAAAGAACATATGTGTCACTTATAACAGCACTAAGATTTGCTTCATTACGGCTTGGTGAGAGTTTGCAACTCCATGACGCCATAAGAGATATCAGTACCCATAACACGACAGCTCCGCAATGGGGATGCATGGATCATTCCTTTATGATGTTGTTGTGGATGGTTCATGCTGTTATCAAATATATGCAGTGGTTGCTGTGGTGAAAATGTCATGGTGTTTTGAATCATTTCTTGTTTATGTAGTAAGTCTTTTATGACTATTCTATGGCTGTCACTTGGTAGCATGAAGATGGATGGCTATCATTAGTATTAGCTGAGCCTGTTTGAAGAGCAGGTAGGCAATAAGACATATCTGTAGCTAGAACCACATTGCCACCGCTTGCATGCAAGGCTAGGGTTTTGAGTACTGAAGGAATAGATGGTACCTTTAAAGTGACATTGGTATCAAGAGTGTTGAGTGAAGGCCAATAACTTTCATAAACACTTACAGGAATAAAGGGCACAGAGGAATTTTGGGTTTCTTTGTTAAGCGATTCTAGATTCACTATCGTTTTAGACTCAGCACTATCCACAATAGCAAAAAGAACCATAGCTCCACCAATCAACGACACTCCCCAGCCGAGAAATTTTGTCATAGAAAAGGGGCCTTTAGAAGAAATATATTTACTGGATTTTGATACCAACGATGTGTTTTGTTGAGGAGCTACCGATGTGGCTGTATTGATGAGTAAGCTACGAGCTGCACGGTCTGTTCTAACAGCTGTGGTAGGGAAGTTAAGAAGTCCTTTATTTAGAGCTTGTGTTTCAAGTGCAGCAAACATCCTGCTAGACTCTGTGTCTAAATGTGTGCCAAGTTTACGGATAACCTCACGTAGTGATCCTTTGCTTCCAAGCAGGGATTGGACATTCTCTCCGCTTCGGATTTTATCCAAAGCTAGTTGGTGTAATCTATCGCGTTGTACTTTAAGTCTTTGGAGGCTGCTACTTTCCATTTTAAATGGAAGTAAATCTTTTTCATAGCTTATGCTGTCAGAAGTATCCACCATCCAATCACTGACCTTCTCCCACATCTTAACGGCCTTATCGTAGCCTCCTGTGGCAGCAAGATGTTTGAGTGTTTTATTTTGTCGAGCTTTAACATTATAGCGTATCTGGTCTTTTGCCGTTCTTGCACCATTTGACATATTCACAAGTCTTTGCTTGATGCTCGGAGGGGTGATGTCATCCATGACATTGTAGTAATCTGCGGAAAGTTCACTCATGTCGATAATTTGCCAGAAAGTGACATCATCATGGAACTGTGTCATTTCTTTAATGATACCGCTAACATCTCTGTTTGTGCCAACTAATAATCGGGCTCTTTTCTTGAGAAGATTCCAAGCTTGAGATGTCTGTGTTTTGAGTTGATTGAGACGTTTTGGATCATCAAACATATCGAGCAATTCTAGGTGTTCATTGCCTGTGAAAGCATCATGATGAAAGAGGTCAGCAAATGTGAGTTTGGCCAACAAAACTTTGTCTTGTTTGAGTAATTGGGTAACTTTTTGGATATGAGCACTTTGATGTGTAGCAACAGCTTTTTGCCCTTTAGCAATCCATCCTCCCAGTGCAGCACTACCTATTCCAGCGGTGAGAATGTGGAAGTTTTTGGGAAGTTTTCCATGTTCATTGCGATATTCTTCGGCAATCTTTACTTTTAGAGTTTCAATTTGTTCCGTATCTTCGGGTTTGAGAGTGCTTTGTGGCAGGAAGTTATAGTTAATCACACTGTCATCCTGGAACTTTAGAGCAGGAACACATGAAGAGGCATTAAGACTTTGTGGTGTGCCTAAACAGGTTACAAAGCGCAGGTCTGTGCCGTGTTTTTGTAGCACCAATGAATAGGTGTTATCATAAGCACTTTGAAGACTTGATGTGGGTTGCTTCTGCTCTAAAGCAGAAAAGCTCCGACATGAAGAAAGTTTCAAGACTAAAACGATGATGCTGAGACTTGTAAGTAGAGTCGTAAGGCGTAAGCTATGGAAAGTCATGTGATGTCACCTAACAAAAAATTATCTTTTAACACGATAAAACAAAGTACAGCTACTCATAGGCTAAGACAGAGCTCTAGTTTGTAACGATACAATCATTGTTATATAATAACGCCTGTTTTTCGGTTCGAGTAAGTGTATCTTAAGTGATTTTTTGCAGCGATATTAACTCCATGCTTCTCATTTAAGTTGATAGCATCACGTTTAAACTCTTCATTGTAAGAATCTCTTTTTGTCATATCGATTTCCATGATAAACAAACACTCTTTTAGCCGATTTTATCTTATACTTAATCCATATTGTAATATCCACACTAACCTGGCGCATTGGCAGTGCCTTATATTTCAGTATTTGCAAGATTTTAGCTGCTCAATTTGAGGCAGCTTATGCGAAAAGCTTGCTCTCAAATGAATCAAACAGTAATATAATGAGGAGGTGAGGCCGTCGATAAGAAGAGGGATGGATTTAGGCGTAGATCCCATTCCAGAGTGATGGTAAAAAATCAAGATTATTACCAATGGAGAAAAAAGATACTATGAAATTACCTTTACCTTTAGGAAAGCAAAATTTTGAAACACTTAGAAAGGACGGCTGCTACTATGTAGACAAAACTCAGTTTTTACACCAGCTCATTACAATTACAAAAGGACGCTATTATTTTTTATCTCGTCCCCGTCGTTTTGGCAAAACTCTTTTTTTAAACACTTTGCAATGTCTTTTCGAAGGAAAAAAGGAGTTATTTAAAGGACTTTATATCTATGATAAGTGGGATTGGTCTCAAAAGTATCCCGTACTTATCATTGATTTTGGTGGCAGAGAATACACTAACGAAAATGATTTAGAAAGGCGGATTTTTGCCTTCTTAGATCGTGTAGAGAAAAAATATAACATCGTAGTTTCTGGAGAGCTTAAGCTCTCCGAAGCTGAGCGTATGCAAAATATTCTCGAACATATCTATACTATCAACTCTAAGACAGAAGTAGTTGTTTTAATTGACGAGTATGATAAACCTCTCTTGGATGTTCTAGAAGACAAAGAGATAAGTAAAAAAAATCAATCCACTCTTAGAGGGTTTTACAGTATTTTTAAAGCATCTCATAAGTTCATTCGATTTCACTTTGTTACTGGCATCACCATGTTTTCTAAGTCGACTGTATTTACAGGTTTTAATCATCTTATTGATATCAGCTTAAAGCCGGAATATTCATCTATTTGTGGATATACAGATAAAGAATTAGATACAGTTTTTGAAGATGAGATCAAGAATTTTGATCGTGATGAAATTCGCAAATGGTATAACGGCTATAGTTGGCTTGGAGAGGAAAAAGTTTATAACCCCCATGGGATTCTTAAACTTTTTTCCAACAAAGAATTTGAATATTGGTGGCTTGAAGATGGAGTGCCTCGCTATCTCTATTTTTATCTTATACAAAAGAAAGTTCGACCGCTACAACTAGAAAATTGTCTTGTGTCACGTCAGGATCTTATTAAATCTAATGTAGAAAATGTTAAAGTAAAATCTCTGTACTTTCAGTCAGGATTTCTTGCCATCCAAGACAAAATTCGAAAAAATAATCGCACATACTATCGCTTAGATTATCCTAATCTTGAAGTGCGTGAAAGTTTCGATAGTGGTTTTTGGGAGTATATTACTCAAGACCGAATCGATGATGACTGCCAAAATATGCTAGCGAAGTATCTGAAAAATAACGAATTTGAGGAGTTTGTTGGCCATCTCTGCGCTGCTTTGGAAGGAGTGCCTTATCAGTGGAATCCGGTAGAAGACAGTAAATCTTATTTTTACTATGAATATTGTTATTCAAGATTTTTATATGCAGGTCTTTCTTCTACAAACCTTGATATTAAGGCAGAAAGGTCTACTATAATGGGCCGGTGTGATCTTGCGGTGACTTATGCAGATCAAGTTTTTATTTTTGAATTGAAGATGGCGAAAAGCGAAAAGGAACGTGAGAGGATGCTTGATTCAGCGATGAAACAAATCAAAACTCGACGTTATGGTGAGTCTTATAAAAAGCTTAAAAAGCCTATTCATCTTATTGCTCTTGCCTTTGGTAAAGAAGAACAAAATGTAATTGGCTGGCGTCATGAGATGCTTACATAAGCTTTCTTCCAAAGAAAAGGTCTTACATTACTTATATTATAAGCCATTCGGCAGTATGGGGCGCAGTATCTGGTATGATGATGTGACTGAGTCACACTTTAGATACTCTTGGCTGAACTTATGTGTAAAATCTCTTTTACGTAAACATTTGTTTTTTCTAATCCTATAGCCTATTTGCACTTAACAGTTGTAAAAAAGAACACATATAAAAGACAAAGAGGTGCCTATTGCCCAAGAACGAGATTTTTTGTTAGAAGCTCACATTACAGGTGGTGGGTGTAGGATGAAATCAGACACTTATAGAGCTAACTCATTGAGCTTGCTGTAAATGCAACAAAGAATGATGGCTGGGTTTTTTTACAAGTTGTTCTGTAAATAAAGCCAAACACTCATAAAGACTGCCTTCAAGGCCTTCAATATCTTCGATAATCTCTTCTGAACTTAAACCGTATGTTTTTTCAAGATAAGATATACGAGCTGGTTTTTTCAGAAGTCCGAATCTGTAAAGATCTTCAAGGTAGCTATCTCCCGCCAGGTATGATTCTTGGAATGACCTGACCAAATCCACACCTTCTTGAGGTGTTAAGTCACTTGCAAAGGTATCAAAATAGCGTTGATTAAGAATACGGAAATCCTCACGAAGACGCTTTGTTTCTTTATCCATACCCCAATCATCATTTTGATGAATTCCACCTTGTGAGTAATCTTTGGACGTATCTTCTTGTAAGAGTTGATTCAGTTCTTTAGAAACCATCATTCTATCTTGAAAGACTTGCAATGGAGATACTTGAAAAGATCGTGCCAAAATATTTTCACTTAATGGCATCATTAAAGAAAGATAAACATAACTAAAATAAGGATCATCTTGTATGTATGTGTCCCAAAAATAAGCTAATTTTTGGGTTACATTATCATCAATATTTTCTACAAATCCTAAAATGCGACGATGGCGCAAAGTATAAAAATCATTCATGAAAGAAGTCTTTAAAAATAATCGATATGCCTCTGCTAAGGACTTGGTTGATGATGTGTTGTATATATTGGCTTTGCCAAGTATATACAATCGTAAAGATGAAAGTAGCTGCTTTTCAACCTTTTGCACAAAGTCTATATTTTGTTGGTGCTTATCTGCAATGGTAGATAAAGCACTCCTGTCATTGTTTAATATAAGCCAAATAAATATATCCGTATAAATTTGAGGTGGTGTGTGTAATAAAGTATCACTAAATACATCTCCTTTTAGCTCTATGTTAACAAAATCCATCACTCTGCTATAGAGAGTAGAAGTGTTTATTCGCCGTTTTATAGGGTTTATCCCAGATATTTTGGTAATATAATTTAGTACATTTTTGGTTAATTTTGAAGATATAAGGGAATTATCATGTTTTAAAAAACGTAGCTTATCTGAAGATATACTCTGATCTTCTACGGATGTTCGTGGCAGTAGATGGATGTCGGTTAAAGCACTTACACGAAAGACCCCTACGTCTTCGTTTGGGCTTTCTTCATACTCAAGCTCAAGATTTTTGAGTGTAACATCTCTATATTCTTCATTTTCCTCATCATTGGCATATAGAGGAGGCCACATAATTTTCTGAGGTCCTTTCCATTGATGGTTATCTTCTATGTCCGTATAATCAAGATCAATACTTGTAGTAAGAGATTCGTATAGTGACATAGAAAAAACATTATTGTTTATCTTTAAATTTTTTATCCTTAAATAGGCATAACTTATGGCTGTAGCAGACAAAACAAGTAGGGATTTTTGCGTAAATATCCGAGCAAATGGAATGCTAAGATTGCCACCTCTTAACATCAAAGCACCAGCAGAAGCTAGCATCGGGAAGGAGGCATGTGTTTGAGAGGGTGTCTTTTGAAAATTTAAAGAACTTAGGCGAGAAGGTTTTAAAAACTCATGATTTTTGTGGTTTGCCTGAGAGTGATCGAGAAGATAAACATCAGAGCTATCTTGGTTTATCTTTTCGTACTTTTGTACATTAGAGAGCTTTGTTGATAGTACGATCTTCTTATCTTGTTTGTGTTTTTTATGTGATTTATGTAGAGAATGTAAAGAATGTTGAGAAAAAGCATTGCCAGAAAAAAAAACGGAACACAAAACAACACTCATGGCCCATACATTTGTGGGTTTGATGCGTTTTATGAATCGATGAATACATATAATATAACTGAATAATAAGAGATATTTGTTACTTAGCCGGTGGGTGCTAGATGCATCTACACTGGCTGAGTGTCGTTTATGAAAAGATGTGTGATGTTTTGTGTGATATGTATGCGAAATGATTGGTGCTATCTTATAAAAAAGGCTTGGCGATTTTTGATGATTTGCACTCAAATTATGACCTTTTTTATAAATTCATAATTCTATTTCACAAGTTTCTTTTCTTAGGGTTTTTTTGCTTACCGGCTTGTGGATTGGATGGAACATCTAACATGTGAGTATGCGTATTCGGAATGCTTAGATGCTCAAGAGAGCTTTTAGTTAACCTCATAGAAGCATTGTTCAGCAGGATGGACTGCTTGTCAGTTGGTGTGAAACTGTATGTTGTCAGATGGTATGTCAAGATGTTTCCCAAGTTCTATCCTGTTTTTTTGTTTCTTCCTTGCTGCTTCTATTTGCTGCTTCTATTTTATCATTTTTTGTTTCTTAGCTTCTTACTGATCAGTTAGTCAGTCGGTTAGTTCTTGCCTAACTATCTGTGGCTAACTATCTGTGGCTAACTATCTGATTCGTCATTATAGCAATCATGTATTTTTTATTCCATCAAGCGTTTATTGCGTTTTTTTATTCTTTATCAACCTTTATCTTTGTTTACTGTTTTCTATAATGAGCTTCTTTCCTTCAATTCACTATTGTTCGTTCAGTATTTCGTTACTCGCGATCTGCTTATTTTCACAGTAGAGCTATAACCTCTACTATAATCCGTAAGTATAGCATCCTTTGTCATTGAGATCAAATGAGACTTTGATGTCTGCGAGCAATCTCACTCATCAGACGGACCCTTTATGTGACATATTTTTGGCACGTTATTTTGAGCTTGTAACAATAACGATATGTTCCGTAACACATCATCAGATGATGTTTTTAGCTGTGATAACTAAGCGTATGCCGTCATAGACTCGCTCATACCTTTCTGATGCACTTGTCATGATTGTTATAATTAAGGGTGCGCATATACATTTCTCTAAAAGTTGTCTTAAAAAATGCCGTAAGTAGTAAGTGGTGTGGCTGAGCTAAGGAGGAGTGAAGCTACACCTGCATATTTGAAGCGGTGATGTTACGTGTTAGCTTTTGTTTTAGGATCAATCATGAATAGGCCTATTGTAAAGTATTCTTCTTTAGTATTTGCCATAGCTGCAGCCTTTATGAACTTCGTAGCCTGTGGTGCCAAGATGTATCAGGTGTCTTTAGATAACGATTATGGTGGGCCTGCTGCTCAAATAGGAGGTGATGTAGGTACTCATAGTTTTACGGGGGAAGGACTAGATGAATCATCGCCCATGTTTGGTATTCATACTCCTCGCGGTTGGGGAGAACAGTTGCCTATACCGTACCAATTTTCCCAAGAAATGACGAAGCAGCAAAAACAAGGTATTTTGAATGCCATCAAAACCTGGGAAACCGCAGTGGGAAAGCCGCTGTTTCAACTCACCGGAGATGACCCAAGAACAGGTGATGATTTCAAAGATCTTTATTCATCGTTGGAAGATAGCATAAATGGCCATTATCGCGATGATGTATGGGGCAAGACAGGTAAAGGAGACCAAGTTATTGCCACTACCATATGGGATAACGTGGGGCCAGTTCATGATAAAAGAAAATCGGTCATAGCTAAGGCTGATATTCGTTTCAATTATCAGAACTACAATATTGCTGATAGTTTTGCCACCATGGAAACGGATTCACGATCTGTGGTGGATATGGAATCTCTTGCACTTCATGAGTTGGGACATCTTCTCGGGTTGGGACATATTCCTGCAGCTGTAGATCCTTACTCCATCATGAATCCTTCTCTCCTTATTGGAGAGGGACTTGCCAACCGCCGTGTTTCTCGAGGGGATATTGAACGTATCCAAAAGATCTATGGATGTGTAGGGAAAGCTTGTAACATTGATGAGTTATTTATGTCTATGGAAGTTCCTACTTATGGTTCTAAAGACGACCAAGGCGACTCTAACAGCGAGGCAACTCATAGAGCCTCTACTCCTCCTAAAGAATCTAGCAACAGAGACCCTAACCCTCCCAAAAAAAGAAATCGTCATAATAATTCTAAACAACAAAGAACATATCAAAGATAGATCTTTGATATGTGATGTTTAGTTGCAAAAGCATCCAGTAAAGCTGTTTGAGTGAATGCAAAAACTCATCTATTATTCATTGCTAAACGTTTATGCTAGATGCTAATATGCGTTGATAACCATAGCTATTTCTATATCTCTCAACGCTACATTCTTTATGAAAACATCTGCTGAAATACTACCTAAAGCAGCCAATCCCCAAGAATACGAACCACGTATTCTGAGGGTTTGGGGAAAGAACAAATTCTTTGAGATCGGCAAAGAACACAGCAAAGAACACAGCAAAGAACACAATAAGCCTTATACCATCTTGATGCCTCCTCCCAATGTGACATCTTTTCTGCATATGGGACATGGTACGGGATATACCATACAGGATTGGGTTATCCGGTGGCGGAGAATGCGTGATGGAGTTGCATGTTGGCTGCCAGGTCTTGATCATGCTGGCATTGCTACTCAAATGATGGTGGAAAAGCAATTGGCTAGTGAAGGGACCTCTAAGCATGAAATCGGCAGAGAAGCTTTTGTGAAGCGAGCTCAAGAATGGAAAGAGACCTATGGTGGAAAGATTCTTGAACAATTTCGTCTTATGGGTTTTTCGTGTGATTTCTCTCAGCTCACTTACACTCTAGACAGTCATTGCTCTTATGCGGTACGTCATGCTTTTGTGCAGTTATTTAACGAAGGGCTGATCTATCGTGGTTTGCGCTTAGTGAACTGGGATCCTGTTCTTATGACAGCTCTTGGAGACGAAGAGGTTGTTAACAAAGAGATCAATGGACATCTCTATACAATTCGTTACCCTCTTTGCAATCAAGGCAAGCAAGACAAGGCTTTTATTCCTGTAGCTACCACTCGTCCAGAAACTTTATTTGGCGATGTGGCTGTGGCCGTGCACCCAGACGATGAGCGTTACCAGAGTTATATTGGCTCTCAAGTCCATGTGCCTCTATGTGGGCGTACAGTACCGGTTATAGCAGATACCTATGTCAAATCAGATTTTGGCTCAGGAGCTCTTAAAATCACACCAGCCCATGATCCCAACGATTATGAAATAGGTAAACGCCATCAATTGGAAAGTATTTCCATTTTTGATGATCGAGCAAGACTTAATGACCAGGCCCCTGAGCCCTTTTGTGGTATGGATCGCTTTGAAGCACGAAAGTCATTGATAGCTGCTCTTAAAGAAAAAGGGCTGTTTGATTCCTCCACTCCTCATCGTTACAGTGCTCCTCATTCGGATCGTTCAAAAGCTTTAATTGAGCCTAAGTTGTGTTCACAATGGTATGTAAAAACAGAACCTTTAGCAGCTCCTGTGGCACAAGCTGCCAGAGATAACGCTATTACTTTCTATCCTGGGTTATGGAAAAAAACCTGGCTTTATTGGCTTGATAACATCCAGGATTGGTGCATATCACGACAACTATGGTGGGGGCATCGCATTCCTATTTGGTATTGCCAGAATGATGCATGTAAGGAAGTTTTTGCAAGTAGTGAAGATCCCACTCGATGTCCCAAATGTAACTCATCACATATTATTCAAGAAGAAGATGTTCTTGACACCTGGTTTTCCAGTTGGTTATGGCCTCTTTCTCCTTTTGGCTGGCCAAAAGATACCACGACACTGGAAAGATTTTATCCTAGTGATGTTATCATCACTGGATCTGAAATCATCTTCCAATGGGTTGCACGTATGGTGATGGCAGGGATTAAGTTTCAAGGGACTTTGCCTTTCAACAAGGTGTATTTCAATGCCACTGTGTGTGATATGAAAGGCCAAAAGTTTTCGAAAACACTGGGTAATGGTATTGATCCCATTGATGTTATCGAGCAGTATGGCGCTGATGCTTTGCGCTATACAGCCGCTCATCTTTCCCCTGTGAGTGGAAGAATCAAAATGGAGATGAAAGATTTTGCCATTGGCAGAAACTTTATTACTAAGCTTTGGAATGGAGCACGTTATCTTCTCAGTCACTGCCACGATAAAACCATTGAGCCCCTGCAAGAAGAATCCTTAGAGCTTTGGCACAAAGGCCTTTTGCATGAGCTCTATGAAGCAAGCCATACTATTGATAACGCCATGGTGGCGTTTCGTATGCATGATGCGCACAAGGCGCTCTATCAATTGATTTGGAACTCCATATGTGATTGGGGTATTGAGGCGAGCAAATTTTCTTTAAAAAGCTCTGACTCACACACCACAGCAACAAATCTTTCGGTGATGTTGTATGTCTATGAGTGTGCTTTACGTTTGATCCATCCTCTTATTCCTTTTGTTACTGAAGAGTTGATCCATTATTTTCCTAAACACCCTAACTTAGAACGTAGCAAGGGCCTGTGTGTTTCTTTATATCCATCTCAGCTTCCTTTGTTAAAGTTTGAAAAGGCATATCAAAGCTGGCAAGTTAGTAAAGAATTGATCACTTCCATAAGACGGCTTATTCAAACATCTACTCTGGCAAAATTATCTTCACAAGAAAGATCTCAATTACATGTTTGGTGTCATCTTCAAAATGTAAGCCCACAAGCTCGCGCGTATTTGGAAGCCTCCCAGCATCTTTCTTTGATGGCATCATTGTCACAGGTTGCACATATTGATATATCCACAGAAGATAAGATGCCTCCATGTGCTTTAGTGGATGTTTCTTCTCATTTTGAGATAGCCATAGCTCTTCAAAAAACTGAAGACATAGAAAGTCAGAGAGATGTGTACTTAGAGAAACAAAAGAAAGTCGAAATTTATTTAGGCAACACCCAAAAGAAGCTGTCTTCTCAAGGGTTTTTACGTAAAGCGGATCCTCAGGTGATTGAAAATGTTAAGCAGCAACAAGCTGCTCTTGAGCTCCAAAAGCAAGCTATCACAAAAACATTGCTCACTTTTGGAGCCTCGTAGGGTTGTATGTATATCGTAGGGTTGTATAAACAAGTGCTTGAAGTGTTTTGTGTTTCAAAGAGGATCTTGGATATGAGATCTTGAATAAAAGCATTTCAAACTTATGTTTTATAATGTTTATAACGACGGATATTAAGATAGAGATGTGATGTGAATGATAAGAATTATGATAAGAATTTAAGAGAAGAAAAAAAAATCTGTATATCTGTATATCTGTATATCTGTATAAAGAACTCCATAAAAAAGGACGATCATGAGCTCTACTGGGGCAAGCAGCTATAACATGGATGTAGCCACCACCGAAGAATTGGTGTTACGTACTTACCAGCGTATGGAAGATCGGTTATCTCAATACCGTGCAATGACCAATCGGGCTATGACTTTTGCAGAAAAAGTTTTGGTGGCTCACAGTGCCCAAGCTCTTAAAACGTCTCTTGAGGAGCAAAATTTTTGTCATCTTGTACCGGACCGTCTTGCTATGCAAGATGCTACAGCTCAGATGGCTTTATTGCAATTTATCCAATCTGGCAAAGAGCATGTGCAGCTTCCTTCCACTGTTCATTGTGATCATCTTATTCTTGCTCGAAGTGGTGCAGATTTAGATCTCAATTTTGCTCAAAAAGAGAACCAAGAGGTGTTTTCTTTTTTACGTTCAGCTAGTGAGAAATACGGGATTGGCTTTTGGGCTCCTGGTTCGGGGATTATCCATCAAATTGTGTTAGAGAACTATGCTTATCCTGGTGGGTTAATGATTGGTACTGATTCCCACACTCCCAATGCTGGGGGGTTAGGTATGGTGGCTGTGGGCGTGGGAGGTGCTGATGCTGTGGATGCCATGGTGGGAATGCCTTGGGAGTTGGCTCGTCCTAAAGTGGTTGCTGTTAAACTCACTGGTAAACTCAGTGGTTGGACATCACCAAAAGATGTGATTCTCAGGGTCTTAGACATCCTTACTGTAAAGGGTGGAAAAGATATTATTTTTGAATACATCGGCAGTGGTGCTGAATCGTTATCATGTACGGGTAAAGCTACTATCACCAACATGGGTGCTGAGTTAGGTGCTACCACGTCACTATTTCCTTATGATAGTAAAATGCGTGATTATTTGCATGCTACAGAGCGTGGTTTTATAGCTGATCTTGCTGATCAATACTCTCATCATCTGCGTCCAGATGATGAGGCATTAAAAAATCCTCAGGCTTATTACAGTGATGTCATTGATATTGATCTCAACACCCTTAAGCCCTACATTGTTGGTCCTCATTCTCCTGATGTGGCACGAACGGTGTCACAGATGTCAGAGGATGTTCAAAAGCACAATTATCCTAATAAGATCTCTGCAGCATTGATTGGCTCATGTACTAACTCTTCTTATGAGGATATCTATCGAGCGGTGTCGGTGGTCAAAGGGCTTCTTGCTAATGGTTGTCGAGCAGTGGTGCCGTTTTATATCACTCCTGGATCTACTACGGTTTATAATACGGTTCAAAAAGAGGGAATGCTCGATATTCTTGAAGAGTTTGGTGGTGTGATTTTAGCTAATGCTTGTGGTCCTTGCATTGGACAATGGAAGCGAGATGACATCGAAATGGGAGAAGAAAACTCGATTGTGACATCTTTTAATCGTAACTTTCGTGGCCGCAATGATGCTAACAAAGCCACATTGGGTTTTATCACCTCTCCTGAAATGGTGGTGGCTTATGCAGCCAGTGGTCTTTTAAGTTTTGATCCTACCAGCCAAAAACTCACATCCGCTTCTGGTAAACTCATCTCCTTTACAATTCCTGAAGGTCGAGAGCTTCCTGAAGGTGGGCTATCTATAAGTAGAGATGGGTATATAGATCCTTCTACTAAAGCCAGTACCACTGCTGTGGACATTGCTGCGGGTAGCAAACGTCTTGCCTTTCTTGAGCCTTTTGAAAAATGGGATAATAAAGACTTTCATAAGCATCGTTTATTGATGAAAGTTGCAGGAAAGTGCACTACTGATCATATTTCTCCAGCAGGTAGGTGGTTGCGATATCGTGGTCATCTTGATCGCATTTCAGATAATCTTCTTATTGGAGCACGTCATGCTTTTTCAGAAGAGGTGGGAAAAACCCGCAATTATGTGAAGGATGCATCACCTTTTGAAGGATGTGCACAGGTAGCTAGGGCTTATAAGCAAGCTGGTGAGCCATGGGTCATTGTGGCTGGTGAGAATTATGGTGAAGGTTCATCACGAGAACATGCTGCCATGTCTCCTCGTCATTTGGGTGCTTCTTGTGTGTTGGTCCAAAGTTTTGCTCGCATCCATGCTACTAATCTGAAAAAACAAGGTGTTCTTGCCCTTACTTTTGCTCATAGTGAAGATTATCAAAAGGTTCAAGAGGATGATCGTATCTCTATTGTTGGGCTTGCAGATTTTGCTCCTAAACAACCTCTCACTGTTATACTCCATCACAGCAATGGCAAAGAAGAAAGCATTCAGGCTAAGCATTCCTATAATCTTGAACAGATCAAATGGTTTCAAGCTGGTTCAGCTCTCAATGCTCTTATGCAGAATATGGGTTGAGTATCATTATACATATCTCTTTTTTCTTAAGAGTTTGTGGGTAAGTCCAAGTAGATTGATGAAGAGTTTTCCCTAAATGTTTTTATGTGTTTCAAAATCACGTTTCATAATGTGCTTCGTCTAGGATATTAAGACAAAAAACCTACAATTTTATCACAGACTCTATAGATCGTGGTGTCATGATCCGAGGTATGATAGCGTTGAGTATATGTGTGGGGCCGTAGTGGCTTCGACGAGTAGTGTTATGAGTTAAGGAGCATGCAGAGGCTGGCATCGAGTTCTCTTTAATTTTTCGATGTAACAAGCTTAATTGGCGACAATTTAGCTTTAGCTGCTTAATAGAATAAGTAGCCGATGATCAGGAGAGTGCTGAAATCTCCTAGGATTCGTCATTTTTTCAGCTGGTGACTTTCACTTCCGTCTGTAGTGTGAGTCATAAGATCAATCAGACTGCGGGTTACATACATGTGTTCTTGTATGTATTAACCAAGAGGATTTTGCAAGAACTAAGCATGTAGCGTCTTTTCCATGATCTATCTCGGACACGGGTTCGATTCCCGTCGGCTCCACCACTTTTTTATCCTGTATGTGTTCCATATCCAATGAAAAATCAGTAAGAACATGTCAAAGCTTTAGAATACTTAGAATACGATAGAACACAAAAAAAGAGTGTGGATACAACAGAGCGTCCACACTCTTTATACGTTTTTTCTTATGTTCTTAAATCTTAATGATGATGTGCTTAAGAGTTTGTAGTGGTTTTTGATTTTTCAAAAGTCACAGGTACACGCATGGCAGCTGTATGACCTGGAAACAAGCAGAAAAACATCAGATCTTTATTAGCAAGATCTGTGACATCTAACGTGACGGTATCCGATTCGCCACCTGATAATAACTTGCTTGCTGCAAGAACATCTGCAGACTCTGGAATATAGTTTTTAGAAGGACCAGCTTGAAGACCCGCTTTAATAAGACCATCTACTTTACTTGTTTCAGCAAAAACGATGTTGTGCCCCATTGCAACCTTAGGAAGTCTTCCCACATGCTTAAAATTCACAGAGAGTTTTGCACAATCGGCTGCAACTTTTAAATGGCTCATGTTGAACTGCATACTATCGTTAGCTGTAATGGTGTATTCGCATGTTTTGGTGCGTAGCTGACCTTGCTCATTGTTCTTCTGAGTAGCACTCTTGTCAGACTCTTTAGCATCACCTTTTTTAGCTTTATCTTCATCAGATTCTTTTGTTGCATCTTTTGTTGCATCTTTTTTAGCATCTTCTGCTTTTTTATCATCTTTGGCAGCTTTATCAGATTTTTTTACATCCTTAGCATCACTCTTTGCTTTTTTATCATCGTCTTTATCATCATCACCCTTATCATCCCCATCGTCTTCACCTTCGTCATCGTCGGTCTCATCATCATCCTTGTTACTTTTGTCAGACTTTTTATCTTTATCTTTTTCACCATGATCATGATGGTCATCATGTTCTTTACTCTTATCCTTATCCTGACCTTCTTCATCGTCATGATCGTCTCCAAGAGCTACAGATGAGAACAAAGCTATTAATATAGCAACAACAAAACCATTACGGATAATACTCAACAATGATGTCAACATACTCACAACCTCAAATAAAATAATGTGCACCACAAAGTTTCACACCTGGAAACCTTGATTTATCAAACACGCATGACACACCAATACTTTTTGTTACTTCTTGTTACGTCTACTTGTTATTTTTTTTTCGTTATTTCTATGTGTTATTTCTATCCAGGGGCTATTTCTATGGATATCTTAGTAACTTTAATGTGCTATCTATTTATTTTTGTGTAACAATTTATTTATCTTTATTATTATCTTTGTTAACTTTTTTACCAACATTGTGGTTATCTTATGTTTTGCTTATATTTTTATATTTATCTACTTATTTGTGTATATCTTTATGTTTTATGAAATGTTGTTATAATTTTTGTATGTTACATTCTTACTTATTTCTTATTTTCTCATTAGCCTTATTTCTTATTCCATCCATTATTCTTCTTATTTTATTTTTTTTTCTCTGTTCTTATTTTGTTCTATGTGGTGGTTATTTGCCATCAATTGCCCCCAATTGTCGCAAATGCTTTTAGTTGTTTATCTTCTACCTAACCTGTTATCTATCACGTGTCAAACGATTACCATACGATGGCAAGAGTAATGTTTATTGCATGGCTGTCAAGATCATATTATACCAAAGATTCAAATACTCCTGCAGCACCCATACCTGTACCAATACACATGGTTACCATACCCCATTTTTGTTTCTGACGCTTTAAACCATGGAGTAACGTAGAAGTCAAGCGAGCACCTGTGGCTCCTAGAGGATGACCGAGTGCGATAGCTCCTCCGGTGGGATTGACCATCTCAGGATTCAATTTAAGAATGTTGATCACAGCAATGGATTGAGCAGCAAAAGCTTCATTAAGTTCGATACGCTCCAGTTGGTCTTGGTTGATTCCAGCTTTTTTAAGAGCCTTAGGGATGGCTTCCATAGGACCTATTCCCATAATCTGAGGCGGTACACCTGCCACAGCAAAACCTGCAAAACGTGCCATGGGTGCAAGATTGTGTGTTTTTACAAATGCCTCTGAACATACCAAGCACATAGCTGCACCATCAGACATTTGTGAAGACGTACCGGCACTCACCACACCACCACGTAAAAACACAGCGCGTAGTTTTGCCAAAGTCTCAAGGTTGGTATCAGCGCGAGGGCCTTCATCTTTATCAAACACCATGGTTTCTTCTTGCACACTACCATCACTGAGATGGGCGGTTTTGCGCTTTACTGTAATGGGTAGGATTTCTTCGTCAAAGTCGTGGTTTTCCATGGCACGAAGAGCTTTACGGTGGGAATGAAAAGCAAATTGATCCTGCTCTTCTCGAGATACCTGATATTTTTGAGATACCTTCTCAGCGGTTAAGCCCATACTTAAATAGATACTGGGGTAGTTTTCAGCTATACGCAATGAACCCACCGGCTTATTGCCCATCATCGGCACCATGCTCATGGATTCTGTGCCGCCAGCTAAAATGCATTCACTGCCTCCGCTAGCAATACGATCTGCTGCTAAGGCAATACTCTGTAGTCCTGAAGCACAGAGTCGATTCACTGTAAAGCCAGGAACACTGTAAGGCAACCCAGATAATAAGGCGATGACACGCCCCACATTCATGCCTTGCTCTGCTTCAGGCATTGCACAACCAACAATCACATCCTCAATCAGTGCTGGATCTAGAGAAGGAGTGCGCTTAAGTACTCCTGTTACAACATCACTGCACAGATCATCGGGACGGGTGTGAGCTAAACTTCCCCTCTTGGCCTTGCCTACGGCACTGCGATAAGGAGAAACAATATAAACCGCACGTACACTCATGATGATGTTCCTTCAGTTTGATAATAAATGAGTTTTTACCTGAAAGTTAGTTTCTCAAAGGCTTACCTGTTTTCAACATATGCATGATTCTTTCTTTGGTTTTCTCTTGTCGGCATAGCTCCACAAATACAGCTCTTTCAAGGTGTAAAAACCAGTTTTCATCCACCACTGACCCTGCACGGACATCACCGCCAGACAATACATAAGCGAGTTTTTCAGCAACCACTGCATCATAAGGCGATACCATCCGTCCTTCAACCATGTTGTAGAGTACAAGCTTAAAGGTTTCAAAGGCCGGCTCTCCAGCTACCTTAATATCAGTAGCTAGCGGTGGAACATAGCCCAATGAAGCACTGTGAAGAGCAATGTCTTTGGCTTGTTGAATCTGACAGTCTGTTGAAAAACTCAGAGTGGTGTTTTTTTCTGGATATAAACCCAACTCTATGGCTTCACCTCCTGAAGTGGAAACCTGAGCTGTAGCTACGGTTTTAAAAGCTTTTTCAAGGAATTTCATGGGGTCACACTGATACTGCTCAGCTAAGCGGTAACTTCTTAAAGCTAGTTCCTTACTGCCTCCAGCAGCAGGTATTAATCCCACTCCTGCTTCCACAAGGCCGATATAACTTTCAGCAGCCACATGCCTGTGAGAGCAATGCATGGTTACTTCACAACCACCACCCAACACCATGCCATAAGGAGCACACACCACAGGTAGGGGGGCATATTTGATTCTTTGCATTACCCCTTGAAAACGCTTAAGTACATCATCGATGGCGGTGAATTCTTTGTTTTCAATATAGCGCAGGATCATGGATAGATCAGCTCCTGCTGAAAATGCCCGACTATCATTTGCTATCACAAGAGCTGCCAAATGATCCTCGGCATAATCAATGCTTTCAGCCAACATATCCAAGACGTCACCATTGATAGCATTCATTTTGGTATGAAAGTTGATAACCCCCACATCATCACCCATATCCAATAAAGACGCACTGGAACAGGTTTTGATCACGCGTTGATCATCTTTGCAAGAACGTGGAGGCAAATAGGTCACATGGTCAATGAGTGGTGCTATATCCACATATTGCTTTTTTGCAGGATTCCATTCCTGACGTGTAAGCCCTAAGGCCCAGGTGTCACTGCGTGGACATGGTTTATAAAAAGAAAAATCTTCATGTCCTACGTGTTCTTTGATCCAATCAGGCAGCAATACATTCTCAGATATCATGCGTTGAGTGACACTCTGAAATCCCATACCTTGCCACATCTCAAAAACACCCCATTGCCACTGAAAACCATGACGCATAGCTGTATCTACTTTTGATGGAGACGATGAAGCGATCTCTTCGCATAATAGAGAACTATAAGAAAAAAGCTCACTAAGAGTACGCCACACCAACTCACCTGCCAGATCTTTTTGCTCTATCATAAAACGTAAGCGATCAAAAATATCTTTGGTTTTCTGTGCTTGAGCAAGCCATAATACCGGTTGAGGCTGTGAAGGAACATACTCATCTGTATCTTTTCGATAAGCTAAAATCTGTGTTTTACCTTTGGCATCCTTGGTTTTTTTATACACACCCGTGAACTGAGTTTTTTGGCCAAGATGCCCTTTTGCCATCAAACGATCAAACCACTCAGGAATACGGAAATGGCTATGGTAAGGATCCTGGCTTAAATGATCATAAACATTTTTTGCCACAAACGCTGAGGTGTCTAGTCCCACCACATCCATGGTGCGATATGTAGCTGAAGCAGGACGAGCTATAAGCTTACCTGTAAGAACATCAACGGTTTCAGGATAAAGCCCTAAACGTGTGCCATGATGAGCTGCTGATAATAATGCAAATACACCAATACGATTGGCAATAAAATTCAGAGTATCTTGAGCAAACACCACATGCTTGCCTAAAGTTTGGACCAACCACTTAGAAAGAGCATCCACCAAATCTTTATCTGTGGCATCATGAGATATCACTTCCACCAATTTCATATAACGAGGTGGATTAAAAAAATGTGTGGCAAAAAACTGAGACGTATAATGTTCTGGCAAACCCTGAATCATATCAGCAAGTAAAATACCTGAAGTATTGGTTGTAACAGGTATACCTGCAGGAGCATACTCAGCAATACGACGATGCACTTGTTGCTTGATCTCCAGTTTTTCAATAACAGCCTCAAGCACCCAATCACTTTTTGCCACAACTTCTAAGTCATCATCTAAATTTCCGCATATGATGCGAGATTTCACCGTTTGCCATGACATATAAGGTGCTGGTTTAAGATTTTTCAGGCGAGCTACGGCATCTAAAGCACGCGCATTTTTTTCTACCTTAGAATGATTGTGACTCTTACCTTCTCCTTCCTTTGCTGCCACATCTAACAGATGCACAACCACACCCACATCAGCTAAGTACGCTGCAATCTGAGAGCCCATCACTCCAGCACCAATCACTGTTACAGTACGTATATTTAACGATTTGTTCGTGTTTTTTGCCATACAACCTCCACTAAAAAAAGACAGATTCCCACCGCCTATAAAATCTCAAACTCAAGCCATATCAACACCTGACACAAGGTGTGTTTTAGAGTATGTGTCATAAAAAGCCATGCATTGTAAGTTGTAACGGTTTCTGTGACGGTTATCTATATGCTAACTATATGCTAAATGCTATATGAAAGATTTTCCATAAACTTCCCACAAAGCCCATAATAGAACAGATGGGTAGAACAGATGTGCCGTTTATGACCTTAACACACCCTCATAGCCTAACTACTGACTGCATTATCTTACGTGTCTCACTTCTTACAAGCAAGTCTATAACTGCAAGCTTTTTTCTATGAGCTTACTATAATAGGGAATTTCATATAGTTGTTATATTTTTAGCCATTTTGACGATACGCAAATGTACGGACTATGTACAACGATGTGACGAGCACAATACTTTATGTTTTGAGAATGGGTTTTGAGAATGGGTTTTGATATTAGGTTGTGTGGGGTACTTGAAATGACCCTACAAAGGTAGAGAGAACATAAGAAGAAAAGGGAAAGCAATGCCCATGTTAAAATATTCGTGTATAAAGCCTCTATCATTGATCAGGCACGCTCTGAGCTATAGCTTTTTGTTCTGTGGTTTCATGATGTTTCAGGGCTGCGCTGATGATGAAGCAGCCATCTCTAAGCCTAAAGCGAAGAATGCCAACGGAACCGTAGTAACTGATCCTAAAGAGGAGTCACCACAGACTCCTCCTAAATCGATATTGCAACTCTCTAGTTCTGAAGATGATATCAATACATACTCAACCAAGCTCAATGCTTTTCGTGATAAGACTGCTGAAGAGCACTGTGTCAGTGGCGATACAACGAAACGTAAAGAAAGGAGTCAGGAGATCACCGCAGTTCTTGCTGCTCTTAGCTGCCGGATTACTGAACAAAAAGAATGGCTTACCGATGAACTTATCTATAACGTGTCATCGTCTGATACTAACTCATGTCAAACTCAAACCAAAGCCATCGATGACAAGGTCCTTTCTTTTACTCATAAAAAAATCGACGATGACGGAATAGAAGGCTGGCTTGAGTTTCAGTGCAAAAAAGCAGTTGATCATATTCTTGATGAAAAATTCAATGGTGCTGAGAAGACAAAATTAGAAAATGGCAATGATGAATTGGAAGCAAAGGTTTTAACAGAATTAGATAAAATTCTCAATGAAGCTATTCCTTACGAGAGCCAAGTAAAAAGATATGGCATTTTAGCTTCCCTTAAAAACACCGTTTATCAAATTAACAACAACTGTGCTGCTGTTGCTCTTACAAGTGACTTTGCTGATACTGTCTCAAGTTCCAGTGCAAATGAGCGTGTGAAACCAAGATACATCTATCGTGAAACTTTCTTTAAAGAGTCAGACAAGCGTATTGATAAACTTATCAGAGCTTCTTGGGAGGATATTCAAAAGTCTTCTCATAAAATCAAAGCATTTAGTGACTTTAGTGGCTCAGATGCTGCCACGGAGTCCACAGTAGATACAGTTGAATCACTGCAGACATTTCTTGACTATAGCCCCCATACTGCCAAAAAGTTTTATGCCCAAAGAATACTTGTAACGGGTTGTGAGCAGGATATTGCGTATAAGAAAATGAATAAAATCACTAACACCAGCACGGATCCAGCAACTACTAGTCATGAACCCAAAGGAACTTTCTTTTCACATGGCAACTTTTATGTGCCCCTTAATAAGACTGCTTTAGCATGTGGTACAAAGGGTCATGCTGGAGAAGCTAATTTTAAAAGAGTTATAAAAGGTGTGACATCATCGGCAGCGACAGAACCAGGCATAGTACCAGCGGTAGCAGCAACAACGCCGGAAGCTATAACACCTCATGATGCCACTATAGAATGTCGCATAGCCAAAGGTTATGCTCCAAAGGCGCCAAAATTTAAAAACTTTATAGGCACTCCAGTAGCTTCCAGACTTATTATCAATCTTACTCCTTCCACTGCCGAACCTCCCACAAGAACTAGCAGTGAATCACTACCTAGGAATCGCGATAATTATTTGGTACGTGAAAAAACTCGTGACGCCATTGTATGCCACAAACCCATTCCTTCTGCTACTGGAGACTCCCCACCGGCCATTACTGATTGTCAAACTGCCAATACATTCTCTACCCTGCTTGCGAGTACAGATGATGTGGATGCTGCATTATTGTCAAAGCTGCATAAAACCACACTGGGTAGTGCTCCTACGGGTGGGGTTCTCAATGATGGTCATGAGGCTGAACGTATTCTCAATGAGATAATGACCCCAAGGCTTACAGATGGAGAGCATGCCGGTGAGACTCCTCGTGATGAGGCGAATGTAAAAAGTCCTCTAAGTGCTTTTTTAAAAAATGAAGGTGGCAGATTTTCTAAGGTTGGACAATTATTATTGGCATTTGATGCTTATACTTCAGATACAGATACAGATACCGTGAGCGATCAATGGCAGAAGTCTGTAACAGAAACTGTTGGTGAAGAGTCTGTTTCTATTTCTAGCTTTGGAGGTTGGGACTTCCCCGATGCCTCTCGTGTAGCTGGGCCATTGTGTCTGTATTATATCCATATCAATGCAAATAACGCAGCCAGACGTCTTGAGAATAGACGAGCTTTGGAAAAACTCTTTGGACTAGATCCCATTGAAGATGAAACACAATGTCTTGCAGGCCTCAACCACATGGACCGTGATGTATGTAGCGTTAGTGATGATGTTACATCGTCATGGTCAGAAGAAGAAAAAGCAAGGTTCGAGACGTTTTGCGACTCAGAATGAGGTTTTTGTTAATTTATCTGGAATATGAAACTTAAAATGAGGTTATCCAAAAAAGTAGAAGCAATAGAAATGATAAGAAGAGAAGAAAAGGAAAAGAAAAGATATATCCATGTTAAAATGTTTGTGCTTAAAACCTCTATTATTGATCAGACACGCTCTGAGCTATAGCTTTTTGTTCTGTGGGCTCATGATGTTTCATGGCTGCGCTGAGGAGGAAGCAGCCACCTCTAAGTTGAAACCGGCGGTGGATCATGATCTCGATGCAACTTCAGTAGTTGATCCTGAAAAGGAAGGGCCAAAGGCTCCTACGAGTGCAAAAAAGCAACTCCCCAATCCTAAAACTGAAGTGATCAATACGTATTCAACCAAGCTCAATGCTTTTCGTGACAAGATGGCTCAAGATCACTGTATCAGTGGCCAAACAGCGCAAAGTAAAAAAAGGAGTCAGGAGATCTCCACAGTTCTTGCTGCTCTTAGTTGTCGGGTTACAGAACAAAAAGCTTGGCTTGCTGATGAACTCATTTATGCGTCATCGGCTGCTTCTGAGTCATGTCAAACTCAAGCGGATGAAGTTGACGAAGATATCATGTCTTTTAGTGATGCAAAAGTTGTTGCTAGAGGGGTAGATGGTTGGCTTGAGTATCAGTGTAAAAAAGCGGTTGATCATATTCTTGATGAAAAATTCACGAGCGCTCAGAAGAAAAAACTCGTTGATGGTCATGCTGTATTAGAAGCAAAAGTCACAAAAGAATTAGATAAAATTCTCAATAAAAAAGTTCCATACAAAAGCCAAACAAAAGGGTTTGGTATTTTAGCTTCTCTTAAAAACACCATCTACCAAATCAACAACAACTGTGCTGCTGTTGCTCTTACAAGCGACTTTGCTGATACTGTCTTAAGTTCCAGTGCAAATGAGCGTGTGAAACTAAAGTATATCTATCGTGAAACTTTCTCTGCAGAGTCAGGCGAGCATATCGACAAACTCATCAGAGCTTCTTGGGAGGATATCCAAAAGTCTTCTTATAAGATCAAAGCATTTAGTGACTTTAGTGGCGCAGATGCTGCCACTGCATCCACAGTAGACACGATTGAATCACTGCAGACATTTCTTGACTATAGCCCAGCACATGCCACCAAATCTTTTTATGCTCAAAGAGAGCTTAAAGTTACTTGTGAGCAGGATATTGCGTATACAAAAATGAATAAAATCATCAGCACAAATCCAGCAAGGACTCGTTATGAACCCACAGGAACTTTCTTTTCACATGGTGATTTTCATGTGCCTCTCAATAAGACCGGTTTAGCATGTGGTGCCAATGATCATGCTGGAAAGGCTGTTTTTAAAAGAGTTATAAAAAAGCAATCCCCATCATCATCAGTAGTTTCAGATTCAGAAGGAGGGCTCTCTGTGGAATGTCGCATAGCCAAAGGCTATGCTCCAAAGACAGACTTTGCAACTTTTATAGGCACTCCAGAAGATTCTAGACTTATTATCAACCTTACTCCTGATACGAGAGCTAGAGGTGGAGAAGATGGAGAAAGTCCTCCTGCTCGAGGTGATTATCTGAGTCGCCTCAAAGCTCATGATGCCATTGTATGCCACAAGCGAGTCCTTGCTAATGATGTTCCTGCTGGAGAGACACCGCAGCCCGTTACTGACTGTGACGATACATTTACTGACATGCTTTATGATGCTGATGATGTGGAGGCTTCATTGTCAAGTTTGCATATAGTCACAAAACATGATGATGAGGGCAGTGGTCATCCGTTCAATGATGGTCATGAGGCTGAACGTATTCTCAATGAGATAATGACCTTAAAGCTTGAAGATGGAAGGCATGGTGATGAGACTCTTCTCCGTGAGGTGGCGCATGTAAAAAGTCCTCTAAGTGCTTTTTTGAAAAACAAAGGTGGCAGATTTTCTAAAGTTGGACAATTATTACTGGCATTTGATGCTGATACTTCAGATACCGTGAGCGATCAATGGCAGAACTCTGTAACAGATGAAACTGGTGATGGTCAGCCTGTTTCTAACTTTGGCGGTTGGGACTTCCCCGATGCCTCTCGTGTAGCTGGGCCATTGTGTCTGTATTATATCCATATCAATGCAAATAACGCAGCCAGACGTCTTGAGAATAGACGTGCTTTAGAAAAACTCTTTGGACTAAAAACCATTGAAGATGAAACACAATGTCTTGCAGGCCTCAACCACATGGACCGTGATGTATGTAGCGTTAGTGACAGTGTTACATCGTCATGGTCACAAGAAGAAAAAGCAAGGTTCGAGACGTTTTGCGACTCAGGTGGTTAAGTTACATGAGGTTATTCAAAAAAGTAGAGATAATAGAAAAGATAAGAAGAAAAGGAAAAGAAAAGATATGTCCCTGTTACAATGTTTGTGCTTAAAACCTCGATCATGGATGAGACACGCTCTAAGCTATTGCTTTTTGTTCTGTGGGTTCATGATGTTTCATGGCTGCGCTGAGGGGGAAGATGCCACTTCTACGCCTAAAGCGGTAGTGGAGAAGAATGCCGATGCAATAGCAGTAGTTGATCCTGACAAGGAGTCATCAAAGACTCTTCCTAAGGTGGAAAAGCAACTGTCTAATCCTGATGAAGATGAGGTCAATTCGTACTCAGTCGAGCTCAATGCTTATCGCAACATGATTGCTAAAAATCATTGTATAACTGGCAGATCAGAGCAAAGTATTGAAAGAAGTCGGGAGATTACCACAGTTCTTGCTGCTCTTAGCTGTCGGGTTACCGAACAAAAGGCATGGCTTGCTGATGAACTTATCTATAACGTGTCATCGGCTGATTCTAACTCATGTCAAACTCAAACTAAAGCTGTGGAAGATAAGATCATTTCTTTTAGTCATGAAAGCATCGGTACTCGAGGCATAAATGGTTGGCTTGAATATCAGTGTAAAAAAGCGGTTGATCATATTCTTGAGGAACATTTCCAGGAGGATCAGAAGAAAAAACTTGTTATGGGCCATGTGGCATTGCAAACAGAACTTATTACAGAACTAGATAAAATTCTCAATGAAGAGGTTGATTACACTAGTCAAACAAAAGGATTTGGTATTTTAGCTTCTCTTAAAAATACCATCTATCAAATCAACAACAACTGTGCTGCTGTTGTTCTTACAAGCGACTTTGCTGATACTGTCTTAAGTTCCAGTGCAAATGAGCGTGTGAAACCAAAGTATATCTATCGTGAAACTTTCTCTGCAGAGTCCGGCGAGCATATCGATAAACTCATCAGAGCTTCTTGGGAGGATATTCAAAAGTCTTCTCATAAAATCAAAGCGTTTAGTGATTTTAGTGGTGCAGATGCTGCCACTGCTTCTACAGTAGACACGATGGAATCACTGCAGACATTTCTTGACTATAGCCCAGCACATGCCACCAAATCTTTTTATGCCCAAAGAGAGCTTAAAGTTACTTGTGAGCAGGATATGGCGTATACAAAAATGAATAAAATCATCGACAGCAGCACGGACCCAGCAAGGACTCGTTATGAACCCACAGGAACTTTCTTTTCACATGGTGATTTTCATGTGCCCCTCAATAAGACCAGTTTAGCATGTGGTGCCAATGATCATGCTGGAAAGGTGGCTTTTAAAAAAGTCATAAAAAGTGGTGCGCCATTACCAGCAACAGAAGCCGAGCACGCTCAAGTAACACTTCATGATCCCTCTATAGAATGTCGGATAGCTAAAGGCTTTGCTTCAAAACCAGGATTTCCAGAATTTATAGGAGCACCAGGAGATCCGAGGATAAAAAGACTTATTATCAATCTTACCCCTTCCACTAGATCTGGCACTGGAGAGGCACCTCATCGTAATCAGTATTTGAAGCGTGTAAAAACGGATGACGTCATTGTATGTTACAAACAGGTGCTTGCTGCTGCTGCCGGTACTGATGGAGAGATACCGGCTACTACTGATTGTAAAAGTGCCAATACATTCTCTACCCTGCTTGCGAGTACAGATGATGTGGATGCTGCATTATTGCCAAAGCTGCATAAAATCACACATCATGCTGTTCCTGCAGGTGATGGTCATCCGTTTAATGATGGTCATGAGGCTGAACGTATTCTCAATGAGATAATGACCTTAAAGCTTGAAGATGGAAGGCATGGTGAGGAGACTCTTCTCCGTGAGGTGGCGTATGTAAAAAGTCCTCTAAGTGCTTTTTTGAAAAACAAAGGTGGCAGATTTTCTAAAGTTGGACAATTATTACTGGCATTTGATGCTGGTACTTCAGAAACCGTGAGCGATCAATGGCAGAACTCTGTAACAGATGAAACTGTTGGTGATCAGCCTGTTTCTAACTTTGGCGGTTGGGACTTTCCCGATACCTCTCGTGTAGCTGGACCATTGTGTCTGTATTATATCCATATCAATACAGATACCGTAGCCAGACGTCTTGAGAATAGACGCGCTTTAGAAAAACTCTTTGGACTAAAAACCATTGAAGATGAAACACAGTGTCTTGCAGGCCTCAACCACATGGACCGTGATGTATGTAGCGCTAGTGACAGTGTTACATCGTCATGGTCAGAAGCACAAAAAATAAGGTTCGATACGTTTTGTGGTTCAGGTAGTTCATAGCTAGCTACTAGCTACTAGATAATAGCTAAGTGAGGTATGTCCAAACTTACGTTTTTAAACTTAAAATGATTGAACACGGCCTTTATCTTTGCTTAAAGCTTCTACTAAAGGAGAGTTTTCTTTTAAAACAAAAACGTATTCCAAAGTATTGACATCTTCGGTGGGTAATAACCATACCTCCTGGGCAGCATGATCAATACCATAAATGACCTTGCTAACAGTAGCCACAGGAAAGTCTTGAGGAAAAGCTCCCACCAACCCTGAACTGATCAATGTGTCACCGATTTTAATATCTAGCCTTTCACGAGGATACCACCGTAACGTAAGTCCGCCTGTTCCAGTGATGACCCCTCGCAAACGCGTTCTCTCTAAGATCACATCTATACTGGAGCCCACATGAGTGATCAGTTGGATATCACTGTAACTGGAACCCACACGCATCAAATGGCCCACAATACCATTTTGTGAAAGTACGGCCATACCTGCAGTTAATCCATGATTCTTCCCTTTAGATAAACGCACATACTCAAATCCACCACTACGTCCTCGAGAGAGGATCTTGGCAGCCACCAACATGGATGACGATGATTGAGAAAATCCCAATAAAGATTTCAGTCGCTTGATCTCTTGGCTCTGTAAGTGATGATCGATAAGCTGACCTTTAAGTTGCACCACTTCTTTGCCTAAGAGTTGATTTTGCTCTTTAACACCTCTTAAATATATGTAATTCTGCCAGATCCCACCCAAAAATCCCGTAAGTTTATGCCAACTCACATCTACAAATACGCCTGGAGCTGAAAGGATGTGGAGCACAGGATTATGATCGGTTACGGGCTTGAGAGATGAGGAATACACCACCACCAATAAGACAATGCTAGCAGCCACTAAGTTGCGTGGCCTATGAAAGGTTCTCGTTTGCAAACCTCGCAAACGAGAACCACCTGTAGCTAGGCTCCTGCCTTTTTGAGCTAAGTCTTTGTGCGTTTTCATAAAAGATGGTGAGGATCTGCGAGATAGACGAGGTAACCATGAAAACAACATTGTTTTATGTCCCTGCTATTTTTTATCTCTGTTTTCTTTTGTTTTGCTTATCTTTTTATCTCTCTTTTGGTTTAAGGCATAGCTACACTACTGAGAATTTCGATTTGATCGAGGGTTCGTCCAGAGCCTAAAACCACAGAGCATAAAGGATCTTCAGCAATCATCACCGGTAAGCCGGTTTCTTCTCGAAGTAATACATCAAGATTACGTATTAAAGCTCCGCCTCCAGCTAACACAATGCCACAATCCACAATATCAGCAGCTAGTTCTGGGGGAGTTTTCTCAAGAGCTACACGTACTGTCTCGACAATGCTATTGACCGGCTCAGCAATGGCCTCTCTTACCTCATCTGAAGACACTTCAAGGGCCTTGGGTACCCCAGCAATCAAATCTCTGCCTTTTACGAGCATGGTCCGGGTTTCTTCTTCAGGATAAGCGGTGCCAATGGTGATCTTAATTTGCTCAGCTGTACGTTCACCAATCAAGAGATTGTATTTGCGTTTTAAGAAATTCACGATGGATTCATCCATCTTATCTCCACCAACACGTACGGATTGAGAATAGACAATGCCAGCCAGAGATATCACCGCCACTTCTGTGGTACCACCACCAATATCGACGATCATGTTGCCACTGGGATCAGTGATAGGAAGTCCTGCGCCGATGGCTGCAGCCATTGGCTCTTCAATTAAGAAAACCTGTCTAGCACCCGCTGATTCAGCAGATTCACGGACAGCACGTTTCTCCACTTCGGTGATGCCATAAGGTACACAGATAATAATCCGTGGCTTTACCATAGTCCGCCGGTTATGGACACGCTCAATAAAATAGCGCAACATAGCCTCTGTGATTTCAAAATCAGCTATCACTCCATCTTTCATCGGACGGATAGCTGTGATACTTCCTGGTGTTCGCCCAAGCATCTCTTTAGCTTCTTTGCCCACAGCAAGAATTTTCTTACCACGATGTTCCAGTTTTACAGCCACCACCGAAGGCTCATTGGTGACAATGCCTTCACCTTTCATGTAAACCAAAGTGTTCGCTGTACCGAGGTCAATAGCAAGGTCATTAGAAAACATGCCCGCAAGCCAATCAAATAACATGACAATTTGCTCCAAAGTAAAGAGAGTGACGGAAGAGAATATTCCCATAAAACGCAAATGCATAGTAGTATGTCACATGAGGGATTATGACGTTTTTGTTTTAAATTACAAAGACAATAATCTTTATTTGATGTTTTATATTGTTTTTATGTTGTTTTCGATACAGGAGAGCTATTTGTGAGCATATTCGGACGTTGGAGGGGCCAGACCCTCTCAGGTGTGACACCTAAGAAATTTACCCGCTACTTTATTCCCTACACCGTACTGATAGCGGCTATATTTGCTATGACCTTTTTTGGGGTATGTATTCCTGATTATGGTCCTCGCGGTCCTCGTGGCCCAGCAGCAAGTGTTGCTGGTGAAGATATAACACGCCGTGAGTTCTCACGTTTCTATAGTGAGCAACGTTATAGGCAATCGGATGCAGATGCCCAAAATCTTCCTGCTGAAATCATCAATCAACTTATCCAAATACGTGCAGCCTATCAGATGGCACTGAATCTAGGACTGAGAGCTTCTCATCAAGAAGTGTTGGATGCGATTAATGCTGTTCCTGCTTTTCAAAATGCCTCAGGAGGTTTTGATGCAGAGAGTTTTCGTAACTATCTTGATAGCTATAACTATACCGAAGAGCTTTTCTATGATGAAGTACGTCGTGAGCTCACGATTATCAACATGCAAAATTATCTTAATCTCACCTATTATCAACCCATCAAAACCACCACTCACTTGCGTCAGGTTCTGGGAAAAGCCAACGTTGAGATATCTTATATCCACATTAACCCTCAAAGCATAGAAGCCACTGTTAGCCAAGAAGAGCTTGATGAGTTTTTAGCGAGTTCAGAGGGTAAATCAGCGGTTAATAATCACTATGTTGCTAACAAACATCTCTACCCTGAAGAGGAAATACGCCGTATTAAACAGATGCTTGTAACCTTCAAAGGAGCTCGCAACGCTATTGGTGAGGAACGCTCAAAGAAACAAGCTAAAGAGTTGATTCAATCATTGCGCACGCAAGTGCTATCCAAAAAAGGCTCGTTTCAAGAGCTAGCTAAACAGTACTCTAGTCATCAAAGTACGGCTCATCAACAGCCTTCTCAAAGTAAGACAGATGATGGTAGTCAATGGATGCTTAAAGCCAATTTAGGTCCAGCTGCTTTTGCAGAAAGTGTTTTTGCCACAAATAAAGATCACATGACTGACATCATCGAAAGCCCTTTTGGTTTTCATCTTGCTTATGTGGAGGATATTCGTACCAAAGAGCAAACGGTTTTTGATGAAAAGCGCAAGGCTGAGGTTGGCAGAGATGTCTTGTTGCTTAGGAAACAAAATCAAGCTGCTGAAACCATGGCTAAAAACATTCATCGTATGTATTTTTCCAATGAAACACACACAGATATCACAACCCAGTACTCTCAAGCTAAAGAGTGGCAAAATGCATCGTTTTCTGCCATGGAAAGCACCACCCTTGTCAATCAACTTACAAAACATAGTGAACAAAGTAGCCAAGCAGAAGCTCATCGTATTATCAGTGCTATCTTAGAAACGCTTGCAGGTGACACATCCTTGAAAACGGTGGTAAAAGAAGATAAAGACAAATCGACAGAAAAAGATAACGCCAAACAAGAAGATAAAGATAACTCAGATACAGATACAGATACAGATACAGATACAGATACAAAGGCTTCTTCTTTGGCAAAAGAGCGGCTACTTAATAGTCCATTTAAAATAGGAAACCATTGGTTTATTATCAAAATTGTTAAGTTTTCTGCTCCTTCTGCTGAAAGCTTAATACCTCCTAAAGATTCTTCAGAGTTGGATGCTTTACGTAAACAACTTTATCAATTCATGGTTTCTTACCATGGTAATCGTTTTGCTGAACGTATTGTTCAGTCTTATTTAGAAGAGTTAGAAAATGCACAGTTGATTCGCAGAAACCCGGATTATTTGGAGTTAAATCGTTCAAGTGGGTAAAGTCATTTAGACAGTAGATGTTTAAGTTCCGTCCTGTTGAGCCGAGATGCAGCCTGATGAAAGACTATGGGTTGAAAATAGAATGAAATAGTGTATTATCTGGCTTTGGTTTGAGTATGTAGTTTGTTTGTTATGTTCGGTTATTATTTTTTTCATAGGATTATTTCAAATGACTTTCTATAGGTTACGCCACAAAATCACAGTTTTTCTTGCTAGCTTTAGTATTGTCAGTATAGCTTTACAGCTTTCGTCATGTCGGAGCCCTTCTGCTTTTGAGTATGATAAAGCGGACTCAAGCCTTCATGGTGCTTATGATGGTACCTATTCATTGGTGCTTCAAAAACACGGAGAAGATCTTCACTTTGTGACGTGCTTAGGAACGCCTCAGCAGTTAAACGCTTCTTCATGTGTTGCTGCTTTGAAGCTTTCTGATGGCAGTGCGGTTAAATATGATTTTTTTACAAAAGATGCTCTTGAGGCAGAAGATCTGCAAGAAATAGATAATCTTAAAGCAGAGCTTGCTGCTGATTATCTTGCTGAGCATGGATCGCTTCCTGAAAACTTTCGCATTGCCACCACCGGAGTTGGTGCTGCTGCATTAGGAGGATGGTTTAGCAAGGCTAAACTCAACAACCCAGCCATGAGTCATCATGTGAACAAAGTTGTTAAGTTACTCAACCAAGACCAAACTTTGCTTGCCAAAATGGCGTTTTCTGATTTGTTTCGTCGTGATGCCTTCAAGGGTAATGAGCATCTGGATTTGTTAGAGATGTTTAATGAACCGAGACATCTGGATTTGTTAAAAACTCAAGCTGGTGAAGCGTGGGGTCTTCTCAAAAAACGAGCTACAGACCTCTTGGATAATGGCAGAAGTATCAATGGTATTAGCAAAGATATGACGCAATTTTATAATGATGTGACGTTTTGGCAATTCAATGATATGGCTGATGTCTTTGTAGATTATGATGATGTCATGTCAAATCTTGATCCGGCTGTGGCTCAACAAAGAATGGCACAACAACGGCAAAGATTTGCAGAAGAGAAAAAAGCCAAACGAGCAAAAGACGCTGCTGCAAGACAAAATAAGGCACGCTATGACGCTGCTGCTCATCAGGCTAGACAAATTAAACGTAAAATTGCTATGGGAGAATTTGATGAAGGTGTAGTCGCGTGGCGTGCTTTGGAAGATCATTGGATGCTTGATGAAGTGGATAAGATTGAGTTTGGTAGAGATGTTGCTCCACATCGCACCAATCCTGTATACGTTAATAACCTTAAAGCAAAATTCACTTCTCTGCAGAACAAAGTTTCTCAAAACCTTAAAAATGGCGTGAATGTTTATAGTCTCATTGGAGAAAAAGGGGAGTTACATCGTGTTAGCGATGCCCTTGACTTTGCTAAACTCCAAGATAGATTTAGCGCAAAAAACCGCAAAGCTATTTTAGAAGGATTTGAAAGACAAGCTAAAGAGTTAGATCTTCTTACTCGTCCTGTAGAGGTGGCTGATGATTTAGCTAAAGCTGCAGCTGTTAAGAAGTCGCCTGGTAGGGCAGTTGCCGGCAAGGTAGATGAAGTGGCAGCTGTGTTAGATTCAACAGTAGGAGCAAGGCCGCTTTCTCCATCAGCAAACATTGCTGTTTCAAAAAGCGGTAAAGTTATCTCTTCTGCCGGCGGCCCGTTTGCCGGTGTTAGGTCATCTTTTGCTAAAGCAGGAACTTATCTTGGTTGGGGACTATCCTTGGTTGCTGGTGTGGTCATTATCTTTGCCATTGTGGATAATGCTTCATCCCAATCGGTTGTAGATCTTGAGGTTTTTAAAAGCGCAAGTCAAAAACCTGTGCCTTTTATTCCTGTAAGTGTCTATGATAGTTATTGGCCTTCACTCAACACCCTTGATTCTAGTATTTCTTTAAAGGTGCCATCTGTTCCTTCAGTACTGAAAACTTTAGCTTTGCATGCAAGCGGTGGAAATATTGCTTTAGCTGCAGACATGTCTTATTGTCTACCGGTTTCAGGTTCAGCATCAGCATCTAGTTCAGCAGCATGTTATCAAGTTGCCATTGCAAAATAAAAAAATAAAAATAAGTACACTAGGAAAAATAGATAAAATCCATATACCTGAGTGGTATCTTTTTAAAGCTTATCAAGTTCTATGAGGTTCTTGATAAGCTTTTTTTGTACCTGAAGTAAGAAAGTCAGATTGTGGGGTGGAAAAATAAGGTATTTGAGAGTTTTTTGTTATAAAGACGTAAAAATTTTTTGTATGTTTTTATCAACATATCTAAGGAAAAAAAAGAAAGAGATGAACGTAACTCTAAAGAGCTTTGTTTAGATCATATATTGTCTATGATGATCATATAGTGCTGCTAAGCAGCACTATATGATAGAGAGATACGACATAATCAATAATTTTTCAGTTGGTTGATCATCTTTGTACATGTGTCCATAAGCGCTTGAGGATTGCGAGGTGCAAAGGTTTGGAAAAAGTTATGAACTTCTGTGAGATGATCAGCGTAGGCAGGTCCATTTACTGTGAGTAATTGGTTGAGGGTATCACCTGTAACAGTGGTGTTTTCAATATTGATGTCTCCTTTAAGAGGCAGTACCCCTAGAGGGGTTTCTTGAGAATCCACTTGGTTATGGCAGCGTTTGAGAATCCACTCGAGAACACGGATATTGTCGCCAAAGCCTGGCCACATATATTGGTTTTGACTATCTTGTCTGAACCAATTCACATGGAAAACTTTAGGCGGTTGACTGAGGTTTGTACCAACTTTAAGCCAGTGATTCCAATAATCTCCAAAGTTATAACCACAGAAAGGTTTCATAGCCATGGGATCATGGCGGAGAACGCCCACTTTGCCGGTTGCGGCAGCTGTGGTTTCAGAACACATAGCAGCGCCGGTAAGAACGCCATGAAGCCAGTCTTTTGCTTCAAAAACCAAAGGTACGAGTGAACGTCGTCTGCTGCCAAAGAGAATGGCTGATATAGGCACACCTTGGTAAGCTTTTCCTGGCTTTTCAAAACTATCGCAATTATGACACGAGACAGTGAACCTGGCATTGGGATGAGCCATAGGAGCTGTTGTAGCGCTACTGGCTGTGTGAGTTTGCCCTTTCCAGTCTGTGAGTGATGTGGTGGTGTTGTCATCTTTTTCTTTGCCTTCCCACCAAGGTTCTTTGTTGGGTGTCATGGCTACGTTGGTGAAAATAGCATTTCTGTGCAGCATATTATAGGCATGGGGGTTGGTTTGTTGGGAGGTGCCAGGGGCGACTCCAAAAAAACCGGCCTCAGGATTGATAGCCCATAGTCTGCCATCAGCACCTGGGCGAAGCCAAGCAATATCATCTCCTACGGTCCAGACTTTCCATCCTTTATAGGTGTTTGGCGGTATCAACATGGCAAGATTGGTTTTGCCGCAGGCTGAGGGAAAGGCGCCAGCAATATAGGTTTTCTCACCTTGGGGGTTTTCAATACCCACAATCAACATATGTTCAGCTAGCCAGCCTTCTTGCTTAGCTTGAACGGAAGCTAGTCGTAAGGCATGACATTTTTTTCCAAGTAGAGCATTACCACCATATCCTGATCCAAAACTTTTGATCATCATTTCATCTGGAAAATGCATAATCCAACGGCGCTCGCTAGAAAGATCTCCTGTGGAGTGCAGTCCGCGTACAAAGTTGGTATCGAGTTTATCGATATATTCCAAGGCCTCTTTGCCCATATGTGTCATCAAGTACATATTGGCAACCACATAAGGGCTGTCAGTGATTTCCACACCGAATTGGGCATATGGTGAGTCACAAGGTCCCATGCTGTAAGGGATTACATACATGGTTCGCCCTTGCATGCAGTTTTTAAATAAAGGATCCACACGTTGGTGTCCTTCCTTAGGGGAGAGCCAATTATTATTGGCTCCTGCATCTTCTTTATGGGGGGTGCAAATATACGTAAGGTGCTCTGCGCGGGCCACATCATCTGGATGGGAACGATAGAGATAACAGTCAGGATAAGAGTCTTTATTGAGAGGGATCATCTCCTTTGATTCCACCATGCCTGCAAGTATGGCTTTGTGTTCAGCTTGGGATCCATCACACCAAACCACACGATCTGGTGAGAGGTGTTGTTGGGCTTGAGAAATCCATTGTTTCAATGCTTGATTTGGTGTGTTCATGACAATCCTTTATAAATGTAACGTAACGTAACGTAATTGATCATAATTGAGAGTGTAACAAAGACAATGATGTGGTCAACAAAGAGAGGTGTGGGAATGTGAAGGACTCGGTTGTGATATAGGATCTGAAGGTGTTGTTGTCTCTGCCTTATGATGTTTCTTTTTCCATTCCAACAAAATATGGAAAGCCTGTAAAGGGCTTAGAGTCTGTGTGTCGATTTTTGCGAGTTCTTCGATGATGTTTTGTGAGTTTTTTGGGTAGTTAGTATGGATATTTGCTGGTAGCGGATCTGAGTGATGAGAGTGATGCTGTGTGGAGGAATCATCAGAGTAATCACGTGATGCGTCAGTGGTAGAATGGGCAAGATGGTGTTTGGCTCGCTTCAGTACTTGAGGGGGTAAGCCAGCAAGAGCAGCTGTTTCTAGTCCAAAAGAGTGAGAACATACCCCATCTGTTATACGGTAAGTGAAAATGAGTTCTCCATCTTGTCTGAGGACTTCGGTTTGCATCAATCTGACAGATGGTAATTGTTGAGCCATAGTGGTGAGTTCATGATAGTGAGTGGCAAATAAGAGCCAACCTTGAATATTGTGAGCACATTCTTCGAGAATAGCAAAAGCCAATGACAAACCATCGGTGGTTGAAGTGCCTCTTCCTAACTCATCGAGAATGATCAACGAATGTTGAGTAGCGCGATGGAGGATATGAGCAGTCTCACTCATTTCCATCATAAAAGTAGATTTGCCTTGGCTCAAATCATCGCTAGCACCGATGCGAGTATAGATAGCATCAAACAAAGGAAGCTGGCAGCTTTGTGCAGGCACAAAGCTGCCAGCTTGGCATAGTAGAGCACATAGCGCTGTTTGACGCATTAAGGTGGATTTGCCTCCCATATTGGGCCCAGTGATCAACACGTGTTTTTGAGGAGCTTGCAGATGCAAAGAATTGGTGGTGAATGTGGATGAAACCCCAGGAGTTGTGCAGTATTCTGCCACCATAGGATGAAAACCTCCTTGGATATGCAAGCTTTTAGCATCAGCTATGATGTGAGGTCGTGAGTAGTTTTTATTTATGGCGGTGATGCTATGAGATAGCCATACATCTAATTGGGCAATGACTTTGGCTATAAGAGCAAAGAGAGAGTGGTAAGAACGCAATTCTTCTGTGAGCTTTGTGTAGGCTTCATTTTCTAAAAGCTGGGTATTTTCTGTGGCTTGGTTGATTTCTAAGCTGAGTTCTTCAAGAAAGTCCGTGGTGTAACGTGTGGCATTGACTAAGGTTTGTTTGGAACGAAATGTTGAAGGTACCTTGTTTTGATGCGTTTTTGTGACTTCAATCAATAGGCCAAACGTTTTGTGATTGCGGATTTTTAAGCTGCCTATGGCAGTACTTTGACGTAAAGAGTCTTCGTAATCATTTATGCGGTTGCTAGCTTGCTGAAGCTGTTGTTTGGCTTGATCAAGCTGGGGATAGTATCCTTCATTGATGATACTTCCTGTGTCATCTTGTTTTGAAAGGGCTTTGTGGAGGAGGGTGTAGGGAGTGTTGGCTTTGTGAAGGTCTGTTGCGGCTTGTTGCCATGAATAGGTCTTAGTCTTAGATGTATCCGTATCATCTTTATCTATGGAATCCAGGAGTGTAGCTATACGGACACTTGCTTCAAGAGCGTCTTTGAGTTGAAAGGCATGGGTTGCTTGGAGCTGTCCTTTGCAAGTTCGAGCACGGAGACGTTCAAGGTCACAAAAGCCTTTGAGGCCTTCTTTGAGTTGATGGAGCAAGGTAGGTTGGCAGATGAGATAGGCGATATGATCATGTTCTTTTTCGATGATATCTTGGCGCTGAAAAGGTCTGATCAAACGTTGTTGTAGAAGGCGATGTCCCATGGCAGTAGATGTGTGGTTGATGATGGCAAGCAAGCTGCCTTTGTGAGGATGCTTATGACGTGTTTTGCTTGCAGAAGTGATCACTTCAAGATCACGAATAGTGCTATCACCAAGTTGCATACATTCTGGATCATCTAGAGGTGCAGGAGCTTTGAAATGATCCACGATGGCGCCGAGTTCTTTGAGATAAGAAAACACAGCTAGAAGGAGTGCTTGAGATTCAACCGAGTCTTCTAAGGCTTTGAGGAGTGCTTGTATAAAAGGAGATGAATGGCTGGTCATTTCTGAAGAAGATAACGATTTGAGAGTGGTTTCGGGAAGGTCTGAGAGGATGATATTTTGTGATGATATCAAAGGTTCTTTGGCAAACTGCTCTCTTTGAAAACGCCGGATCAGTAATTCTTGAGGAGAGAATAATCCTATGTAGCTCAGCACTTGACTCCAATGATCCACATCACCGATGCGTAGCTCTCCAGTGGAGTAATTGCATATGCATATATGCCAACGTCTGGTGCTATAAGATTCAAAAACGGCTGCTAAACTCGAGGCATGTTCTGTGTGAATAGAGGTGTCAAAATCGCTACAGCCAGGTGAATGGATACGGACAATGTCTCTTTTAAGGATGCCAGTTCCTTGGCCTGGTTTGGTGATTTGTTCGGCAATGGCTACTTTTTTGCCAAGCCCTAAGAGCTTGGTGATGTAATGGGTGGCACTATGATGAGGTACACCACAAAAGGGAATACGGTTTTGATCACTGTTTTGTCGAGTTGTCAAAACAATGCCGAGATGAGGCGCTACCCATTCAGCATCCTCACCGAAGAGTTCGTAAAAATCTCCCATACGAAAAAACAACACAGCTTCATGAGGAATGTGTTCCTTGAGGCTGTAGTACTGTTGTAACATTGGGGTGAGTTTGGTGTTATCTACTCCCATAGTTTTTCACACTCTCTGCACGGTCATTGAAAAGATGGGCTGATAGAGTCCTCAGCGCTGGATGTTGGATAATCGATGGTATCCAAATGGCGCCACATACCTTCTTTAAAGGTGGTGGCATATGAGCTTATATCGAAAACATGTAGAATTAAAGAGCCAAAGTCAATGGCTATCCATTCGCCTACGTCCAATCCTTCCACAGCAAGTAATGGAAATGAAGTATGTTGTTCTGCCACAAGAGCAACTTCTCTGACAATGGCTTGGGTATGACGACTTGAGCGTCCAAAGCACATGATTTGATGATCACACACGGTGTTGATAGGGCGTTTTAAGATTTTAATATGAAAACCTTTGCAAGCTTCAATGGTTCTACAAAGACGTAGAATATGGGGATGAAAAAGATGAAGACTCAGAGGTGTATCCTTGTGTTTTGAAAATATGTATTAAAGAATATTCCTAAAAGTTTTTTTATGTTGTCTTGTTACGTTGTCTTTTCATTGTATTTGCTTGCTGTGCCTGACGATTCTCTTTATGTGAAGCTACTTGAAGCTACTTGAAGCTATCTGACTTTCACGTGCGAGGTGACGAACTCAGTGTAGCAATATTTTTAAAAAAAATCAGTGAGTTTCTTTAGAAATAAAGCTATATAGCTACATATAAAGGTGATGATCAGTAATGTAACGCCATACACTTTGTTCGAGGAATGTGCTGGCAAAATCAGGGCATGGATAATCCTTGTTGGAACTCTTTATGCCAATAGAACTCTTCTGGGCGGTGTTTTGATAATGATTGGCAATGAGCTTGCGTAGATGACTACTGGATATGCTTGCAGGTTTTGCTTGTAGAGTCAGTAGTTTAAAGGGTGGTCCTTTGTGTGGTGTTTGTTTGTGAAAACAATAAAGACACAGTTGATGGTTATAGATGATTTTTTGGTGTGTATCCCAGCAGTAATTGAGATGGGTGATTGTATGAAATAGGTCTTGTTGGAGAGTGGTTGTATTGTCCTCAGAGCTATTGTGATGATCACAGGGATAAGACGGTGCGGTATTATCGAAAGTGTGTATTCGGGGGAGTACACAAAACTGAGTTTGGCCAAAGATATCATCTATTCGGTACCATGATTTGAGAGTGATAAGCTGATCTTGGCCTATTACCCAAATAAGCTTTGCGGCATATGTTTTTTTGAGGGACTTTAATGTATGCCAGGTGGTGTTTCGTAGCTGTCTTGGTAGCTCAGGGCTGTTCTGTAGCTCAGGGCTGTTCTGTAGCTCAGGGCTGTTCTGTAGCTCAGGGCTGTTCTGTAGCTCAGGGCTGTTTTCTTGCTCAAGGCTGTTCTGTAGCTCAAGGCTGTTCTGAGCACCTCTTTGAGAAATGATGGTTTTTTCTATATGATCCACTGTTACTTTTTGGGATAGGTCACGGGCAGCAAGGGCTAGTTTGAGCATGGCTACACGATGAGTGAAGGAAGCCTGAATGGTTTTATGAGGAGATATGTAATTAGGTATGAGGATACAAGATGCATGAGGAAAGTGCTTGATGAGTTCATGGAGAATGTCCATATGTCCTAAATGAGGTGGATCAAAAGCACCACCAAAGATGATGTATTGTTTGGGCGTTGTGTTTGTCATTTTTTTCTCAGTGAGCCATCTTTTTTGTGTGTATTTTTGTATCTGTATTATGCGGCAAAGAAGATATGTCTTTGTTATGAATGGTGAATTTTTAATTTTGACTTGTTATCTATCAAGCCATTGACTATCATATCGAGATCGGATGTTTTAGCAAGTTAGGCTCATGTGATGGTTTTTCAATAAATGATAGTTTATGTTTTTTGGCAAGAGGGGATTTCATGATGAATATTCGCGTATTGTGTGTGTGGATGCTACTGCTGTCTTTTAGTTCATCGAGTGTGTTTGCTGAGGAGAAAAACGAAAGCGATGCCTCAGGAAAAGGTGATGCCTCAGGGAAAAATAGCACTTCAGAATCTGAGACAAGTGGTAGTGAAAAATCCTCTCCAGTATCTTCTAAAGAAGCTTCACAAAAGTCAGAAACACCTTTTAAGTTACCAGATGGTCTTGTGTGGGAAACCAATGATTCGGATCCTACCTTTACAGATCCTAAAGCAAAAAAAGGTGGTACTTTTCATAGTTTTTTGCCTAATTTTCCGGAAACCTTTCGTGTGGTAGGAGAGAATTCGACAAGTGCGCAAACAGCCTTTCCTTTTTTGCGTAATATGCTCGCTTTAACAGCCGTTCATCCTAATACAGGTCGTGTTATACCAGGACTCGCTACTCATTGGGCAGCAGCGAAAGATAACGTCACTGTATACTTCAAATTACACCCTGATGCACGTTGGTCTGATGGTAAACCTGTAACTACAGATGATTATCTTTTTTCTTTAGAATTTAAGCGATCACCTCATATTGTAGATCCTCGAGTCAATGCCATTTATACAGACGATGTGGCGGATTTAAAGGTACATGCAAAAGATGTGATATCTGTGGTAGCTGGTAAACCTTATCCTAAAGAGATGCTTATTGATAAAGTTGGTAGTAAAATAGCACCTGTGCCAAAGCATTTCCATAAACTGGATAAAAATTGGCCCAAAAAATACAATTATAAAATTGAGCCCAATGTAGGCCCTTATAAGCTCGTCTCTTTTAAAAAGTCTCAATTTCTAAAATTTTCTCGTAAAAAGGATTGGTGGGCAAAGGATCTTAAATATTTTAAAAATTCTTATAATGTTGATCATATTCATTATAAAGTTATTCGTGATGAAGAATCTCGTTGGCAGCATTTTGTTAGGGGTAAGTTGGATGTTTATGATTTGATTGATCCTGCTAATTGGTATACCAAAATAGATCAAGTGGATGGTTTTAAAAAAGGATATATAAAAAAGATAAAAATATATCTCAATGGCCCAGAGGGAACAGGAGGGTTATGGTTAAATACGGAAAATGAGCATTGGAAAGACCCGAATGTTCGTCATGCATTTGCTCATGCTTTGAACTATGCCAAAGTCATTGAAGATGTGTATCGAGGTGATCAAGTTCGATTCAATGCATTTTATGTTAATTACGGAGAGTTTTCTGATTCTAGCATTAAATATAGAGCCTTTGATGAGAAAAAAGTCTCTGAGTTGATGAAGGCTTCAGGTTATGCATTGAATGATAAAGGGGTGTGGGCTAAGGATGGTAAGTCTTTGCGTGTGAGCGTTCTTTATTACAGAGCAGATTATGACCAAGAGTTCCTTCTTCTTCGTGAGGAAGCTAAGAAGGTGGGATTTGACTTAACGTTGAATAAAAAAGATAAAGATTCTTGGTATAAAAGCATCGTTGAGAGTGATTACGATGTTATTCGTGTTCGATTCGTTGGTTCTGATCTCACACCTCCTCCAAAATATTGGGAGTATTTCTTGTCAGCTGAAGCAGACAAGAAAGGGGGTTATAACATAAGTAAAATTAAGGATAAGGATCTTGATAAACTTATAAATAACTACCGTGATACGCTTGATTTATCTGAAAAACAGAAATTATCTCGACAAATATTGAAGAAAATTCATGATATTGGTCCTTATGCTCCAAGGTTGTATTCAGATATTCAACGTTTAGGGGTATGGCGCCAATGGCAGTTACCCAATCCTCCTGCAGGAAAGAGACGGGGATGGGGTATAGGTCTGCCTTATGAGGGGGTTTTACGGTATATATGGTTTGACGAAGAGGAGTCTAAGAAGCTTCAAGCTTATCAAAAAGAGGGCAAGAGTTTTGATAAAGTGGAGATAACGGACACAACCTATAAGCGCAAAGGCTGACAAGGTCTTGTGTCATTTGGTGAATATGGAAGTGGGGGTAGCTTTGGCTCTCCCACTTTTTTTATACATATATTTTGATGGAGGATCACTGCTTTGACGTTTTTGTTATGGTTGTCAAATAGCAGACTTTTTAAACACTACAGCAGTATTGATCCAAAACTGTGATGGCTTCAAATGAGGCTTGATGATGTCAAATACCAGGTAAAGTACCAGCGCTGTAAGAGACTTTTTGGAACTTAAAGTTCTTTTTCATCATATAGTATCTGGAAGCTCAGCTGATGTGTAAGTTCTAAAGGTCACATCAATCATGTTTATCGTGGTTGTTGTTATGTGGGTTGTATGGATATCTGGATATCACCATAAATCTGGATTAACCTAAAGACATTAGGTGACTATGCAAATAGTAAGCGTGATCTTATTTATGATGTTGAACATCTTTTTTTCGAAATAATTTTTGATCAATCAAATGGTACTTATGGATCTCCCAGGATCTTCCATGCCCTTAGAACTTCCGAGAAGTCAGTTTGTAAGAACACTGTGGCTAAATATATGGAAGAGATGGGGTTAAATGCGAACC
>Ga0209022_1000288_pt1 | contig 66277 bp, 58 predicted proteins | sample PinacodermPK_FD_187300 | JGI IMG/M metagenome (GOLD analysis project Ga0209022, IMG submission 187300) | Host-associated microbial community of the marine sponge Aplysina aerophoba from Gulf of Piran - sponge pinacoderm, lysed by proteinase... | ecosystem: Host-associated > Porifera > Sponge >... | reverse complement strand
ATCGCTTGAAACAGTATCGGCGCGTCGCGACGCGCTACGATAAGTTAAGTATCAGGTATCTCGGGTTCGTCTATTTCGCAGCAATATTGATAACCGCTAAGAAAATGTAAACACTACGTAGGGAAATGCCCAAGCAAAAACACTTTCCTGTGTAGGAGCGAGCTCCAACTCGCGACTTCCTCCAAAAATCAACCTAAATTCCGAAAATTGAAGGTCTCCGAGAGGAAACAAAAATTGCCTTGAAAAATGTGATGTTACTCGTTATACTATTAGCATAACATCAGATGAAACCTATACCGTAGAAGCCTCTCAAAACATGCCTTACATACACCACTACAATGACAACTATTATAAACCCAGTGGAAATCTAACGAATCTGTTTAAAGAAAAAGTAATACAACCATTTGAACGTGATTTACCTACCCTAGCGGAGGATGTTAAAAATAAAAAATTATACTATTGGAAGGATATAGCTCGCATTCTGGAGCAGGGACAGAGCAATTTTGATACAACATCATTTGATAAACCATCCAATAGGTATTACCCTCCAAAACACAAAGTTTCTATTTATTCTGTCCATTACATGCCTATGCACCTTTTTAGCTCCTATCATATTTTTACGACTCACTCCATACCCATAAGCAATAAAGTTGTATTTATTGACTTTGGTTGCGGTCCGTTAACTTCAGGTATTGCGTTTTGGGATTTTGCAAAGCAAAGTGACATGACGTATATAGGGATTGATAATTCACAATGGATGCTTAATAAGGCGGTGGAAATCAACGAATATGGTCCCAACAGGTATAGATATCCTTCCTTTGATAATTTTGAGTTAATTCTTGAATACGATAACAATCACTTAACTGGATTATTGGACCAGTACATTGAAAAGGGTGATGGGACACAGATCATATTTAACTTCTGCTATTTTTTCGCGAGTCCAACATTAAACATTGGACCCCTCTCTGACATACTCATTTCGACTGTAGGACAATACAACAAGCATAAAATGTATATAGTGTATCAGAATGCCGTATCATCAAGTTTAAAATTACGCGAAAAGTGGTACACCTTGAAAAATAATCTTTTGAAGGTTAAAAATTCAAGATTCAGATCAAGTATATCAAGTAATCAGCACATTCAACCTTTTAAATATAATCGTCTAATAAATTGCACACTTCACCGTGATGCTAAGGTCTATAGCGATATACTTTGCAATGAGTGATTTGACCTAATGGAGAACTGCCCCATGGAACAACAACTTATAGAATTTGACTACACTTCCGTATCACGAGAGCAACCTGCTGAACAGCAATCACCTTCAAGAAATAAGGAAGCGATTGCGATAATAAGAGGTCTCCAATATGTAGAAAACTATATTGATGAACATCAGCATGATTGGGCGTTAGCACAGATTGACGAACACCAGTGGCTTGCCGACCTAAAACGGCGTGTTCAGCATTACGGTTTTAAGTACGATTACAGAGCGCGAAAAGTGAATCATGATATGCGTATTGGCGAGTTACCAGAATGGCTGAACCGACTGAGTGAAAAATTATATAAAGATGGACACATGCCGGAAATTGCCGATCAGGTGATTGTTAATGAATACCTGCCCGGCCAAGGCATCTCAAGTCACATTGACTGCGAACCCTGTTTTGAGGATACAATCGTTTCCTTGAGTTTGGGGTCGGGCTGTGTGATGAATTTCACAAATAAATTCGACAAAACAAAAAAGATCCCAGTCTGGCTTGCGCCAAGAAGCCTTGTGGTACTGAGTGGTGCAGCAAGACATGACTGGTTACACGGCATTGTCGCCAGAAAATCGGATGTGTGGGATGGCGAAAAACATGAGCGGCAGCGACGGGTATCGCTAACATTTAGGAAGGTTATTATAGAAACAGCGAAACGCTAAAGAGAGAAGGACCCTTACAGTTTGCCCTACATATATTGTTCTCACGATAACCGCTATAAACCCAGTGAAAGTCTAAAGAATCTGTTTGAAGAACTCATCATAAAACCCTTTGAACATGATCTACCGGTACTCTCGGAAGATGTTAAAAATAACAGAATATACTACTGGGAAGATATAGCGCGCATCCTGAAACAAGGACAGAGCGATTTCGATGAAGTATCATTTGATAAACCGTCCAATGAATATTATTTCCCAAAAGACAAGGTATCTATCTATTGTGTCCATCATATGCCGAGGCACCTTTTCGGTTCTTATCACATCTTCACGAATTGCCTCACACCGATAAATGAAAAGGATAAAGTCGTATTCATTGATTTCGGTTGCGGTCCATTAACTTCAGGTATCGCTTTCCGAGCTTTTGCAGGACAGAACGACATTACTTATTTAGGAATTGATAGTTCGCAAACTATGCTTGATAAGGCGGCAGCAATCAACACATACGGTCCCAACACTTATAGAGAGCCTTTCTTTGACAAAATTGCGTTAATTCGCGACTCCGATTCTTTGACGAAATTATTGGACAATTACATTGACAACGATGATAGGACCCAGATTATATTTAATTTCTGCTATTTTTTCTCGAGTCCGACATTAGATACTAATAGTCTATCTGATGTACTCATCCAGATTATACAGGAATACACCGGGTATAAAATGTGCTTCATATACCAAAATCCTGATCATCGATCATTATCCGGGGGTCGCCGTTTCAATTTGTATGGCAAATGGGAAAAACTTAAAACGAATCTTTCGGTGTTTAGGAGTCAAGGAACCCAATCAAATGTTGAAACTTTTTCGTATTGTAGACTGATAAATGGTTTACTACACGATAGTGCCAATGTCTACTATGAGATACTTTGGTATGCGTAAGTACGCACGGCAGCGACGGGTATCGCTAACGTTTAGAAGTGTGATTATAGAAAATCCAAAGCATTACAAAGATAAAATTCCGAAGTCCAGTTAGTTGTTGCAATAGACGGAGGCGCGATCGGGAGACCGCGCCTCATAAAACCGAACGTACGTTTTTAGAAACGCTCTGACTTAATCTCTGCCCACTGCGTCGCTAATTTTTCTCTGGCATCAACAGGGAAAGGTGTATCGCGACTCAGATCGTCTTCCGGGTCACCTTCAAAGTACCGGAAATTATCGATCCAGAAATCGGTATCGGATTGGGCAATAGATAAACCTACCCACATGTCTCTTTCAACATCAGCAGTCGAATTGTAGGTAAGATGGTACTCTGTCCATTCGGGACCTAACAAGTTAATGTCGCCACCTTGGTAGAAAGTCCAAGGGGCGTGTTGCATCTGAACACTGAGACTGACCGCGCGTGGCTTTTCGGAGCGTGCCCAAAAAATCACTGTGTACGCATTACCTGACTTCATTGAGGTATCAAGTTGCTTAATCTTCGCATGCCAGGCGGTCCCTGTAGCTTTATGCCCTACGATCTTAAGCGATTGTTTCCCGTGTTGCGGGTTTTTCTTATCAATCTCCATCGTATAGAGTCCACCACGATCACAACATGCTCCATCCTCCAATTCCCAAGCAGCTAAGTCTTCTTCAAAACTGTGATTTTCGAGAAGGAGTTCCCCATCCTTCCATTTTCCCCAATCTTGCAGGGTTCCTGCAAAGGCACTCAAGCCTATTAGCAGCGTGAGCAGGAACACGCTTATAGTGATAGATCTGTTCATATCAATTTTTCTCCTTTTAACTTCGCATAAGAGATTCTACTTCAGGTAGGACTTTCGCCACCGCCCCCTGGTCAACCTGTCCAGCAATGCTGTCGTAACCCGCTTCATGAATCATCTCCACGAGATTTTGCTCTAATTGTTCAATTGTCCATGCGACTGAATCCGGTACACTCTCTTTATTGAGAGATCGCTGGTCGTTCTTGCCAGACGGATCGTAGTGATAATGCGGATCCTTGCGAAAACAGTCGAAGCGGAGCAGTTGAACATTCTCATCATCCACTTCGCCGTAAACACGTACAGAGGGACCGCCATCTGCTCCGATATCGCGGTTATCCACATGGAGTTCAACACCACCGACGTGGAACACTTTTTCATTCATCGCTTTTTCCTCCAACCTTTAATATAGAGACATTATACAGTACAAGTATAACCGTGTCAATATAAAAACGCCTTTCCAATGTGCGATTTAATTCCCTTCACTTTACTGAGAAATCTTTTTTATAGTTTTTACTATAAAAAAACTTGCAAAAAACATAGGGGTGTGATATACTATTATAAATTTGAATTTGCCTACCTAAATCAATATGAAACAACAGATGCTCGACCGCTTTGGACGGATCCATACGAATCTCAGGATTTCGGTTACAGATGTATGTAACTTTCGTTGCATCTACTGTATGCCAGAAGACATGACCTTCATGCCAGATGCGGCACTGATGACGTTCGATGAGATTCTGCACCTCACCCGTATTTTCGTTGCGTTGGGTGTCAACAAAGTTCGTATTACCGGCGGCGAACCGCTTGTGCGTCCCGGTGTGCCTACACTTATAAGGCAATTGACACAGATGGAAAGGCTCAAAGACATCAGTTTGACAACAAACGGCATCGGGCTTATCAAACAAGCACAAGCACTTTACGATGCTGGACTCCGCCGTATCAATGTCAGTCTGGATACGCTCAATGAAGAGAAGTTCGAGCAAATGACGCGTCGAAAGGTGCTCTCACGCGTGCTTGAAGGGCTTAAAACCGCGCACGAATGCGGTTTCAACCCGATTAAAGTCAACGCTGTCGCAATGCGCGGCTTTACCGATGATGAGATTGTTGATTTAGCTACCTTCGCACGCCAAAATGATTACCAACTCCGATTTATCGAATTTATGCCGCTCGATGCCGATGATGTGTGGGGACGTAACATGTACATCCCCGGAAAAGAGATTATCGGAAAAATCAACGCCGTCTATCCACTCACACAGGTAACCCAGAACGGTGAGGCAAAGAGCGACACCGCGCAACGGTATCGCTTCTCGGACAGTGGAAACGAGGTAGGCGTCATACCCTCCGTGAGTGAACCGTTTTGTGAAAACTGTAACCGAGTGCGTCTCACTGCTGATGGAAAGTTTCGGACCTGTCTCTTCTCGCTAACGGAAACAGATCTGCTTACGCCGCTACGCGAAGGTGTGCCAGATGAGGAGATTGCGGAGTTAATTCTCGACGCAGTCGCAAAAAAAGAGGCAGGGCATAAGATTAACGCAGCAGACTTCATTAAACCAGAAAGAAATATGTCAAGAATCGGCGGTTAAAGCGTTTCCGGCACGGATAGATGAGTTTAAAAAATCGCGCTTTAGACGTGAGGTCAACACAAGAAAAAATGATATTGGAACCGCCCTTACAAATTTTATGAAGACAAATTATTAAGGAGTTCAAAAACAACGGATGAGCAGAGACTTGGTGATTAAAGACTTGCATATCAGTGTGCAAGAAAAACCAATTATCAAAGGATTAAATTTAACTGTTAAACAGGGTGAAATTCACGCGCTTATGGGACCCAATGGGTCCGGCAAAAGCACCCTCGCGAATAGCTTGATGGGGCATCCTCTCTACGATATTGATTCCGGCGAAGTAATTTTTAACGGCATCGACATTCTGGAGTTGGAACCCAACGAACGCGCGAAACTCGGACTTTTTCTCGCTTTTCAGTATCCAACGGCGATTCCCGGGGTTAGCATGGCTAATTTCCTAAGGCTCGCAGTGAGCGCAGTCCGCGCCAAAGACGGGAACGGTTCCGGCAACGACGAACTTATTCCGATGCGCGAATTCCGTCGAGAACTTCGCGCAAAAATGAAACAACTCGGTATTGACGACTCCTTCGCAAGACGCTATCTCAATGATGGGTTTTCCGGTGGCGAAAAGAAACGTGCCGAGATTCTACAACTCGCGATGCTTGAACCCCAAATTGCGATCCTTGATGAGACGGATTCCGGACTCGATATTGATGCTATCCGAGTGGTGGGCGAGAGTGTTAGTCAATTGATTGGCCCGGAGTTGGGCGTGCTGATTATCACGCATTACCCACGGTTGTTGGACTACATCCGTCCACAGTTCGTGCACATCCTGCTGGATGGTCAGATTGTTGAATCCGGTGGATGGGAACTCACACAGATGTTAGAAGCAGAGGGCTACGATCCGATTCGTGAAAAACACGACATTACCGAGGAATAATTCGGAGCGGCGCGCGGCACCCCTGCTAACACAATAGGAGAAGTGAAATGGCAAATTCTGAAACGAACACCATGAAAGAACTTGGAATGAGTCAAGAGTACCAATATGGGTTCCATGACGATGTTAAACCTACATTCAAGTCACGAAAAGGGTTGGATGAAGAGGTTATCAACCAGATGTGCGACATCAAAGGCGAACCCGACTGGATGCGCCAGTACCGGCTCGATGCTTATAAAATTTTCAAACAGAAGCCGATGACCAGATGGGGGGGCGACCTTACCCAACTCGATTTTGATGACATCTACTATTACGTCAAAGCCTCCGATCGGAGTGAGCGGAGTTGGGACGATGTACCCGACGACATCAAGAACACTTTTGATCGGCTTGGTATCCCGGAAGCTGAACGGAAATTCCTTGCAGGTGTCGGTGCACAGTACGACTCAGAAGTCGTTTACCATAACATCGTCGAAGAATTGGAAAAAATCGGTGTTATTTTCCTCGATACCGATACCGCTGTCAAAGAGTACCCCGACTTGGTGAAGAAATACTTCGGCACTATTATCCCATCTGCGGATAATCAGTTCGCGGCACTCAACAGCGCAGCCTGGAGCGGCGGAAGTTTCGTCTATGTTCCACCCGGTGTAAAGGTAGAATACCCATTGCAAGCCTATTTCCGAATCAACAGCGAAAACATGGGGCAGTTTGAACGCACGCTCATCATCGCTGATGAAGGTTCACAGGTCCATTACGTTGAGGGTTGCACCGCACCGACGTTTAGTAGCCAATCCTTACACAGCGCGGTCGTCGAGATTGTTTGCATGAAAGGTTCTCGGGTACGCTACACGACGATTCAGAACTGGGCAAACAATGTATATAATCTCGTCACGAAACGAGCATTTGCCTATGAGGACGCGCAAATGGAGTGGGTCGATGGTAACCTCGGTAGCAAGTTGACGATGAAGTATCCGAGTGTCTATATGATGGAGCCCGGTGCGCGCGGTGATATTCTCTCAATCGCATTTGCAAGCAAGGGACAACACCAAGACGCAGGGGCAAAAGTCTATCATTGCGCACCACACACAACCTCGCAGATAACCTCGAAGAGCATCAGTAAGGATGGCGGTAGATCCAGTTATCGTGGGTGGGTCGATGTTGCGAAAGGCGCGAAGGGATGCAAATCACACGTCGTCTGCGACGCGCTGATTCTCGATAAAGACTCCCGTTCAGACACCTATCCGGTTATTGAAATTGGTGAGAACGATACAAACATTGAACACGAGGCGCGTGTCAGCAAAATCGGGGAAGAGCAACTCTTCTACCTGATGAGTCGTGGGCTTTCCGAAGAAGAAGCTTCCACTATGATTGTCAATGGGTTTATCGAACCTCTCGTCAAGGAACTTCCGATGGAATACGCTGTCGAGATGAACCGCCTCATCCAACTTCAGATGGAAGGTTCAGTCGGTTAAGTAGCAGTCGGCTATCGGCTATCGGCTATCAGTAGAACGTATGACGGGTGAGAACGTTTTACCCACAACGAACTGCTGATGGAAACCGATAGCTGATGGCTATTACAAGGATAAAAAAATTGCAAAAGGGCCATTTTTCAAAAGAATTTCTTCAAAAAATAGCAGCAACTGAGCCAAAATGGATGCGTGAGAAACGGTTGGAGGCTTACGCACTCTACGAATCCTTGCCAATGCCGCATACCACCAACGATGATGTATGGCGACGCACCGTCGATATGCGTACCCAAGATTATTGGAGACGCGCCCGGCGACATCTCCGCGGCTTTGCACTCGAAAAATATCATCCAAATGCCCCAACGAATGGTAAACTATCCGCCGAAAATTTAGATTACAACGACGAGGAAGCAGCAGGCGTGCTTGTGCAAGTCGATGGACAACGCCAATACGCCTCCACCACCGAAACGCTGAAAAAAAAAGGTATATACTTCGCAGACCTCCACACCGCACTCCAAGAGCAACCGGAATTGCTTCGTACCTACTTTATGAGCAAGGCGGTAACTTTGGAGACGGCGTTAAAAAGTGGGAACTTTGCCAAGTACAACAAGTTTGACGCACTTCACGGTGCTTTCTGGCAGGGCGGTTACGTCCTGCACGTCCCTAAAGGTGTAAGCGTTGAAGAACCGCTGCAGGTTTATATCAAGATGTCCGATGCGGAACAAGCCGACCTATCGCATACACTCATCATCGCTGAAGAAGGTAGCGAAGTTACGGTCTTAGAGGACAATTCATCTACCAATCCAGATGCCTCGGGTTTGCATAGTGGAGCCGTAGAAATTTTTGCCGAACAGAATGCGAACGTGACTTACGTGCAAGTTCAACAGTGGAATCGCCAGGTTTGGAACATCGCATCGCATCGCGCTATGGTTGCCAGAGATGCTCAACTCTGTTGGGTAACCGCCTCGTTTGGTAGTAGATTGAGCAAGATAAACCAGGCTGTTGTCTTGGAAGGTGCCGGATGTACCGCTCAAATGTTGGGATTGGCTTTCACCGATACCCGGCAACACTTGGATATCAGTACTGCCCAAGAACACATCTCACCACACACCCACAGCGATCTGCTCTATCGGGCAGTCCTGAAAGATAGGTCACAGACAGCGTGGGGTGGGAACATCTACGTTTATCCGTCGGCGAACCACACCGATGCGTACCAGAAAAACGACAACTTACTGCTCAGCGAACGTGCGCATGCGGATACGCTGCCCGGATTGGAAATTCAAGCACACGAGGTGCGTTGTACACACGGTGCAACCGCCGGGAAGATTGATGCCGAACAGGTTTTTTACCTAATGAGTCGTGGGGTGCCTTACGCACAAGCAGAAAAAATTATTGTTGACGGGTTTTTTGCCCCTGTCATGGAACGTATTCCATTGGAATCAGTTCGTGAAGAGTTAAGTACATCCGTTACGCGCAAACTTGCTTAATAGTTATTAGTTATCAGTTATCAGCAGTCATCAGCTATCAGTTAAGTGGAGTGTTTACTGACAACTGAACACTGACGACTGACAACCCATAAAAAGGAGCAGCTCAAATGAGTCAACCCAAAATTATCGCTTACATGAAGCCCGTCTGTGGGTGGAGCAACGGTGTCCGTGCCATCTTCGCCAAATACGGTTTGGATTATGAAGATAGAGACATCATTAACAATGAAAACAACTATCGTGAAATGGTTCAGAAGACGCGGCAACCTTATCAACCGTGTGTCCAGATTGACGATATAGTGCTTGCCGACGTCAGCGGCGATGAGGTGGAAGAGTATTTGGTTTCTGAAGGGATTGTCCGATCCAATGATGCCGAAACCGATGTCCCAACCGATCAGGCATGTGAAGACCATGGACCTGCGGCTGTCAATATCGGTTTCCCAAGCAGATAGTTTCATCTCGCGAGTCTCCAAGGTGGGCGCGTTCTGAAGGGCGCGCCTACTGCATAGGATGACAAATACAATGCACACCCCGCACTTTCGCCCCCTTGATGTAGAAAGAATCCGCAAAGATTTTCCGATCTTCGCGACAACTCCACCGTTGGCTTTTCTCGATAATGCCTCGTCGACGCAAACACCGCGCCCGGTCGTTGAAGCGATGGATGCCTATTACAATACGTATCGTTCTAATATCCATCGCGGTATCTATCGTATTTCAGAAGAAGCAACGGCACAGTATGAACGCGCTCGTGAGAAGGTCGCACAGTTAGTTAACGCCCCGCGGACACGACAGATTATCTTTACACGGAACACGACGGAATCCATTAACCTCATCGCTTACAGTTGGGGCAGTACGAACATCCAAGAAGGTGACGAAATTGTCCTCACCGTCATGGAACACCATAGCAACCTTGTGCCTTGGCAGTTACTGGCACAGCGTACTGGCGCAGTGCTCCGATTCATAGAGATAACCGACGAAGGGTTGCTCGACTTCACACACTTTCATGACCTCCTCACTGAAAAAACGAAACTTGTCGCCATAGGACACGTTTCTAACGTACTCGGAACAATCAATCCAATCCAGTCCGTCATCACGGCTGCACACGCTGTTGGTGCTAAAGTAATCGTCGATGCCGCGCAATCGGTGCCGCATTTTCAGGTCGACGTCCAGCAGTTGGATTGCGATTTCCTCGCGTTCTCTGGACATAAAATGTGTGGTCCGACTGGTATCGGTGTCCTATACGGTAAATTGGAACTCCTTGAGGAGATGCCCCCTTTCCTCGGTGGCGGTTCAATGATTCGGAGCGTCGAACGCGACGTATCAAGTTATGCTGAACTCCCGGCCAAATTCGAGGCGGGCACCCCAAGTATTGCCGAAGCGATCGGACTTGGGCACGCAGTCGACTATATTACACAAGCAAATTTAGCAGCACTTCAGGTTCACGAACAAGAACTCTTAAAATACGCACATAATCGCTTACAAGAAATCGAAGGTATCACCCTCTATGGACCCTCTTCACCGCATCAAAAAGCGGGTGTCATCTCCTTTAATATGGAAGGTATCCATCCGCATGACGTGGCTGGCATTTTGGATACGCATAGTATCGCTATTCGCGCAGGACACCACTGTGCACAACCGCTCATGAAGAGATTGGATGTTATCGCCACCGCCCGTGCGAGTTTTTACCTTTATAACACAATTGAAGACGTGGACCGGTTATATGAAGGGTTGTGCAGAACACAGGACTTGATGACGCGAAGTCAGAGAAGGAGAGTAGGATGAACGCATATCAGGAAGACCTGCTTGATCATTACGAAAATCCGAGCAACTATGGAACATTGCCGAATCCTCATATTTCCCATGAAGAAGACAACCCACTTTGTGGGGATCGGATCCGTATCGACCTTCTTGTTGAGGACGACCTTATTACAGAGGTTCGTTTTTCCGGACACGGTTGTACCATTAGTCAAGCGGCTGCTTCTATGTTAACTGAAGAGATTGAAGGTAAAAGTCTTACCGAAGTCAAGAAACTCTCGCGGGACGACATTTTAGATATGATCGGAATTCCTTTGGGTCCTGTCCGTCTTAAATGCGCATTATTGGCTCTCAAGGTTCTCAAAGCTGGTGCCTACGGTATCACATGCTGGCCCGGCGAAGAGGATGAATAAGGAGAAGCAACCCAATGAGCGACAATCTAACAACACCAGAAACTAAAGTCACACTTAGTGTTCAACAGTTAGAAAGCCTTATTCGCAAAGTAGTGCGTGAAGAATTGGTGGAATTTGCGGCACAAGAACTCGGAATTTTTCACCTTGATAAGGAATCTCCGCTTTATGAGGATATGGAGGATATTCTTGAACGTAAAAAATCCGGTCAGTTAAGGTTTCACACACACGAGAAAATTTGGGATGTATAAGCACCAAGCGTTTTATGTATCAAGCATTTTATGAAGACCGATTTGTCCGCAATCTTGCCCGTTACTCAAGTTTGCGACAACGTATCCAGCGAAAAGTTGAACAGATTTTGGCAGATCCCTATGACCGCACAGAACGTCTCGGGCGGGTTTCTGGTGGATTAGACTTACGCGGTTGCCGTAGTTCTCGGATAGATAGAAATTTTCGTATCATTTTTGTTATCTGCGAAGAATGCCGATCTATGAAAGAATGCTATTATTGTTTCTGCGAGGACAAAGAAGACAAAACAGTGATTTTTTTGACTGTAGGTCCACATGTTCGGGCTTATACTATGAGTTAAAACATGGTTTTTCAACATACGTCCAAACCTACAGTTTAAAGGTTGACTGGGCGAAGAAAGAAGAAAACGTAAATATGGCAGAATTCTATAAAGTTGCGAAAGTGAGTGAAGTGCCACCCGGCACGAAACAATTAGTCGAAGTTGACTTCGTTCCCGTGCTACTCTTCAATGTTGATGGAGAGTTCTACGCGATGGAGGACGTTTGCACACACGATGGTGGTCCGTTGGAGGAAGGTTGGTTCACTGGTGAGGAGATAGAATGCCCTCGGCACGGTGCACGTTTTTGTGTGAAAACAGGAAAACCGCTCTGTATGCCCGCTGTCGAAGCTGTTGATTGTTACGCTGTCAAAATTGAGGAGGATGATATTCTGGTCAGCATTGACTAATTAATCATCCGGACCTCATAGGAGGAAATTTCAATGGTATCCGAAGAAACCGTATTAGAGAGCATCAAGCAAATTATTGACCCAGAAATTGGGATCAATATCGTCGATATGGGACTTATCTATGGTGTTGACATCAACGACACGACTGTAGATATTACAATGACCTTAACGAGTATGGGATGTCCCGCTGGTGGACAGATTATCAACGGCGCACAGCAGGTCACACAGCAAATGGACGGTGTTGAGGAAGTCAATGTTAATGTCGTCTGGAGCCCGCCTTGGAGCATGGAAATGATGAGCGACGACGCAAAGGATGAACTCGGTCTCTTTTAAAAGTAGTAGGGTCTTTAGAAAAGCCACACGCGCTTTTCTCCCGCCGTGTGCCGGGATCTGCATCATGAACAAGTTCGCGAAACAACCGAAATTCCTCAAGAAACATCCCAACGCCTTTCAGGTAGAGTGGAAGGACAGACATGTCAGTTGGTATCCGTACGTCTATCTCCGACAGATGTGTCCGTGCGCTGAATGTGCTATTATCCGGCACAAAGGCAGGGATGTCCACTCCCTCTTTGCCCCACAAGGCGACGGAGATATAACCCTCATTGAGGTTTCAGATGATATTCAGCCCCTTGACATCCAGTTAGTTGGTCGTTACGCGCTTCAATTTAGTTGGAACGATGGACACGATACCGGTATCTACCCATTTGAAGTCCTGCGTGAGACGTGTCCATGTCCAGAATGTGCACCCCTTTATGAGAAGTCACTTATTCAAACGGAGGAAGAAAACTGAGCAATGCAGACCATGCCGTCCCTTCCTGAAATTTCACCGCGTGAACTGAAAGAGAAACTGGACGAAAACGAATCCATGTTTTTATTAGATGTCCGCGAACCGAGCGAATATGACATTGTGCACCTTGAAGGTGCGCAACTCATACCGCTTAACACATTACCACACCACATCGATAGTCTTCCATCAGACCAAGAAATTGTCGTCTATTGCCACCATGGAACACGGAGTCTCTACGCGACCGCCTATCTACACCAAAACGGGTTTCGCGATACCAAAAATCTTACCGGTGGTATCGACCAGTGGACAGCCGAGATTGATCCAACCTTACAGAGATATTAAAAGCTTCCTAAGTACACCTATGCAGCGTGTATCATTAATTTTAAACTCTACCATAAATGACCCTCTTGGCGCGAAAAAAAGATTGATTTTTGCCTAAGAATGTGGTATCCTACTTGCTAACACTACTTTTTTTAAGGAAAGACGTATGGCATCTCTTCCGGCACAAACCCTCTTCACGCCAGAGGAGTACATCACCCAAGAACGAAAGGCATTGCACAAAAGTGAATACCTCAGCGGGCAGATATTTGCAATGTCCGGGGCGAGTCGGGCGCATAGTCTTATCACAGGAAACATATTTAATAGACTTTACAACCAATTAGTGGCATCAGATTGTGAAATCCATTCCAGTGATATGCGCGTGCAGCCGAGCCCAATCGCCTACTTTTATCCAGATGTCGTTGTTGCCTGCGGTGAGTCTCGGTTTGCGGATGATGTTTTCGACACACTGCTGAACCCGATTGTTATCGTAGAGGTGCTTTCCCCGTCTACTGCAGCCTTTGACCGAGGGGAGAAATTCGCACATTATAGGCAACTTGCGTCGTTGCAAGACTACCTTCTTGTTTCACAACACAAGTTCTGCGTTGAACATTATTGGCGGCAAGGTCAACAGTGGAAACACACCGAATTCTGTGCCCCTGAAGATGTACTGCCACTCATTTCAATTGGATGCGAGATATCCTTGCGGGACATCTATACGCGCGTTACGGTTGCTGATTAAGAGGAGAACAAGTATGATTGTTGAATTTGAAAACCGCTCTGGCGAAATAGAACAAGCCGAAATGGAAATTGATGAACCTTGCCCTATCTGCTGTGGCATGCTCTTCCCTCTTGTGGAATCCCAAACAGAGAGCGGCTACCGCTGTAGTAGTTGTGGGCTCGTTTATTCACCCGTAGAAGAAGAGTATTAACGATTCGCAAAGCGTTAGATAGATTAAGGTAAAATTAAAAATCAATTTTCCGAAAATCTGGGACCTCCATCGGTGCCCCACCGTTCACAATGGATTGTTCCGATACCAAGCCCGGCACAGTGTAATCCATCGCCGTATAGACATCCATCGGTGGCGGCGTGTCGGCGAGGACGCTATCTACAAAGTCTCGAACTTTAAAATACTCACCGAGATCACCGGCATTTTCAGCCTCAGCAGGCGGATTTTTCCACCGTTCGGGCAGTAAATCTTCAAGTTGGGAGAGCGGTCTCCACTGTTCGCTTATGCCGAACTCACTCAACCAAATTTTCGGTGCCGCGTTGAACCCCCGTGAACTCTCATAGCATCCCTTTGTTCCTTGCAAACTGAAATACGAATTCGCAGGACGATTTGAGAGCATGTCAATTCGGATCTTGATTAACCCCCCACAATCCGTTTTACACATCATCATAACGGTATCTTCCATGGCGTGCTCAGGATCGGTGTTAACACCGGTGCCGAGAGAACAGACACTCACAACGCGTCCATCAAACCACTGAAGCACTGGACCGAGGCTATGCGTCGCATAGTTGCACCGATTTATGCCGACCTGCCAGTAGTAACGCCACGTCGGATTACCACTCTCGTCATGATGAAGCGACTTGATGTTGTGGAGATATTCGCCTTCTCCGAAATAGACATCACCGAACATGCCCGCCTCTACCATACTACGGATCAGCACATTCGGCTTGGCGTAGCACGTGTTTTCAGCCATCGTGTATTTGGCAGATGCTTTCCGGACTGCCCGAACTAAGTCGTAACATTCTTCCAATTTGACAGCCGCGGTCACCTCACTGATGACGTGTTTCCCCGCTTCCAATGCCTCGATCGCTTGCGGTACGTGTAAATTTTCAGGTGTAGCGAGGACGACAAGATCGACAGCGTCCAGCATTGCTTGGTAATCTGTAAACTGTTGCGGAATATCAAATCGTTCAGCAACGTTTTGGAGTGTCTCTTCATTGATGTCACAAACCGCTGTAACGGTTGTTTCTGCTATCGCCTGAAACGGTTGAAAATAAGAACTCCCACGGTGTGCCCCAACAATCCCGACTCTCAGTTGATTTGCCATTACGTTTCTCCCTCCATTTCGACGTAACTTCGCAAACTGAAATTTGCTCTACAAAAGACTATAGCGGTAGCATAGCATATTGTCCGTAATTTATCAGCAAGATTTCCAGGCATCTCAACTTTCACACCGCCCCTGCAGCAGACATTATCTTCACCAATTTAATTTGCAAGCACGGGACAGATTTGATATACTTAACACGGTTGCTGAAGTGCCATTGATAAGACTTCAAAGCGCACCTCAGAACAGGATCTGATACGAAAAATAACACGAGAGGTACATTGAGCGCAGTCCATGCTTCAATATGGGCTTGCAAGCTGCATCCTACACCAAACAATGAACAATAAAACGCTCGATCATTTGCTTATCGCGATCACAGTTCTATTAGATTTCTGTTTCGTCGCCACCGCAATCGTCGTAGCATACTGGGTCCGATTTGAATCGGGTTGGACCCCTAAAGTTCTCGCCTTGCATAAAGGAGGCGCCCCGCCTCTTGACGACTATTTTCGACTCATCCCGCTGATGGCACTAATCTGGCTCATGACGTTGAAAGCGTTAAAACTTTATCGACCAGAAAGCAACGCGACGTTTTCAGCGTTCTGGACACTCTGCAAAACCGCTGGTATCTCGCTCATCGCCACGTTAGCCGCACTTTTTTTTATCTATCATCACGATGCCTACTCACGCTGGGTTATGCTCTTGGCTACCGGTTTCAGTCTTGTATCGTTGTTCTTGGGTCGATTGGTTCTTCATCGTTTTCGACAATCAATTCACGCCCAAGGGGTCGGCGTAAACCGACTGGCAATCGTCGGAAACTATGATGCCCGCGTCGAAAAGTTCATCAACGTCCTGAATGCGAAATCGGATAGTGGTTACGAAGTGGTAGGGATAATCAATGAGACAGCAGTCAGCAGTCAGCAGTCAGCAGTCAGCAAGAACGAAATCGGGGTTACAAACCCCTCCCACAACCACTTAACCGAAAACCAAGTGCAGTCTCTTGGGAAAAGCCAAGACATCCTTGAATTGGTTCAAAAACATCGGCTTGATACGCTTTTCATCGTATCACCGACGGTGCCGAATAACACGATCCTGAAGATTCTTCACGCGTGCGAAGGCGTGCCAGTCCAAATCAATGTCCTGCCCGAACTCTCCGAATTTATCAGGGACAGCAGGAACACTATTACCTTTTTTGACGGTATACCGGCACTACAACTCAGGGAGACCCCCATGCAGGGAGGACGCGGCATCGTCAAACGTCTTATAGACATCGTCCTTAGCGCATCGGCGTTGATCGTGTTAAGCCCGCTCATGCTAACAATCACGATCGCCATCCGTCTCACTTCACCGGGCAGAGCGATTTTCCGTCAAGAACGGGTCGGTAGAGGTGGAAAACGGTTCAAGATTTACAAATTCCGTTCCATGCGCGCCGATGCAGAAAAAAAAGTTGGACATGTATGGGCAGAAAGTGACGACCCCCGGCAAACGCCGCTTGGAAAATTCCTGAGACGCTGGAGTTTAGACGAATTGCCTCAATTCTTCAACGTTCTCAAGGGCGATATGAGCCTCGTTGGTCCCCGTCCAGAGATGTCTGGATTAATTGATACATTCAGTGAATCAATTCCGCACTATCTCGCTCGACAGCGTGTTAAGTCGGGGATGACCGGATGGGCACAAATCAACGGCTTTCGGGGAAATACCTCCCTTGAAGAGCGGATCTCTTATGATCGGTATTACATCGAAAATTGGTCTCTCGCCTTGGACATCAAGATCATTTTGAAAACGTTATGGGCAATTAAAAAGGGGTCGCGCTGAGTCTGAAGATTGAATCCCTCTTTTCTCTACAATCGATGCTTATGGGAACTATTAGACCTTCAAGTTTGACTTTGAGGCAAGGTTCGTAGTAGTGCGATTTGCGGCGTACTCGACCAAATGCGACGTGCATTCATCGCACGTCTATAGGTCAAGAACGGGCAATGAATGGTCTCCCTACTACAAACGAAAAAAGCACCTCATAAACTCAACTTTGAACGACTACTATTTCAGTGAATCCTGCTATTCCTAAAAATACCGCTGCACAAAGGGCCATGCTCCGGCTTTATAATAACGGTGTCCACCCTCTCCAATAAAGAGTTCGCACCTATCCGCAACACCAGCGACTGTGTAGATATTTTTCAAACGTCCATAAGCGAACTCGACGTGATCTATGGGGAAAATCCCGTCCCCTCGTCCCGCAATTGCACAAAACGGGCGCGGTGCGATTAAGCCTGCGACATCGTACATCTCCCCAAGCCGCATCACTCCCGGCACATAATTACATTCGCAATGGTTGATCATGCCGATGCTCCCTTCAAACGTACAGAAATAGCAACTCGGCACTGCGACTGAAATTCGGGTTTCACATGCTGCGGCGAAAAGTGAGACGGTTCCACCGCCAGAGTTCCCAGTAATCGCGATGCGTTCGGCATCTATCGGTAAGTCCTCTATCGCCCAATCAATGAGGCGTGACATGTCCCATACCCGCTCGCCGATCGGGGTACGTCCAACGAGTATACTATGAACTAACTGGTGTCGGCAGGAGTGCGTATTATTCGCTTCCTTATCCGCGTCGGTGCGCGTTTCGCCGAATGCTCGTGTTGTCGGCGCAATAGCGATGTAACCTTCCTCAACGGCTGCCTGCCGAGCGATGTCGCGTTCACCTTCCAGCATGTGTTCTTCCTCTGCTTCTGTATGTGCAATGCCGGCGTAGAGATGCGGATGGTTATGTCCATGCGGTGCGAGGATCAGCGGCACTTGGTTTCCTTCAAGCGTCTTCGGACGAAGGAGGTAAAACGGCAGTGGCACGGTCGGTTCTACCCACAGATACCAACTCTCTCGGAAATGGTTATCCATATCCAAGACTTCGAGTTGTTCTGCCTTCGGGACGTACCCTTCCAAATCGGACTCCATGTTATCTAAGCCGAGGATCTCTCGCAATTTCGGACGAAAATTGGCTTGCCATGCTAACAACTCTTCCCGTGTGGTCGCCTGAAATTCAAACTCTCTCGGAACGGTATCGTATAAGTTTTTAAAATGTGTTACGGCATCATACATTACGGTTCTCTCCTTCATTGGCTGTTGCGATTCACTTGACAAAATATTCAACACTGCTATAATGTTGGCGATTGTGCTTCCACATAAGTTCTAAGACATAATAGAGGATACACCCTCCACCTGTCAATTCAATTGTTGAAAAGAGAATTTCATTGATTACAAAATATAAAACCTCCTACATCTTCCATCAACTGTTTAGCCATAGAGAGGCAACAAGTGTATAGAGCATCTTGTATAAGGCATCAAGGAGACAGTTATGGGGTATAACGATGGCAGAAAACAGGTGCGGCGTATCTTGAGAATAATAGATCGTCTTCAAAAGTCCAACGGTATCAGAGTCCGGGATCTGGCAGACTTCTATGACGTTGACATCACCCGCATCTACGAAGACCTAAAAATTATCAAGGATTTCTACGATCTGAGAAAGGATAAGGGGGACTATTGGATTGAGTCATTCCGTCCGCTGCACTGGCCCCGAATCACATCGGAAGATGCCCAGGTTCTGGAATTAGTGATTACCGCTTCGCCGCTTGCAAGGGATACGCGTTTTGAAGCATCTCTCAAGAGAGTACTTAAAAATCTTGACACGTCTCTTGCTGAACATATCCAATCAAAATTGGAGAAGGATATCCCAGCGCAACTGGAGCGTGTTCACACTGTCGATGAGGCTGACGAACGTCTTCACTTATCTGAGAGCGCGGCGGACTATAGTCGTGATAATGATGATAATGCCGAGAGACACTTTCGTGTTTTGGAGGAGGCACTTTACGAGCAAAAGGTGGTTCGGGCGGTTTATCAACCCGCTGGCAAAACAGAGTTTGTTAAACATAGCCTTCAGCCCTACGCCATCTTTTTTCGGAAGGAGGATTGGTATCTTGAGGCGCTCTCCAATTTATCGGAGAACAGATCACTAACTTTCAAAATCCTTCGCTTCCGAAACGTTATGCTAACCAATGAGACTTTTGAAACGCCTACAGATTTTTCGTTATCCGAGGATTTGGCATCTCGGTGGGAGCTCTTCAGCGGTGAACCGATCAACGTGAAACTCAAAATCGCTGCCCACAAGGCGTATCTCGTTACCGAGAAAGAACGCCACCCGTCGCAAGAGATTGTAGAGCGGTGTGCCGATGGTGCTGTGATTGTCCGTTATGAAGTGCCGAAAGCGGAGTTCACATTTTGGGTGTTGAGTCTTGGGGATGCGGCGGAAATCTTAGATCCACCAGAATTTCGGGCAGAGTTCCAAGAAATAGTGCATCGGATGCACGGAATATATTCTGAAGATTAGGGCAGAACACAGCGGTCCCGCCCTATTGGATAAATAACAGAAAACCACCTTCGTGAGAGATGGGCAGCCTATCCTGCTCACCGGACAGCAGGCAACTTGGCATACGCAATAGTTTTCGGCTGCAACTTTACTTCTGATTCTCTACTTATGTTTTTAGCTAGTTGGTTATTCAGCAGAAAACCACCCCCGTGAGAAGGTGGACAACCTATCCTGCTCACCGGACAGCAGGCAACTTGGCATACGCAATAGTTTTCGGCTGCAACTTTACTTCTGATGTCCATAAGTATACACTTTTTTTAGCGTGATGTCAAAGAGCTTCTATAAAAGAATCAGGACTATTGAATTTTCCGTTTTTTTATGCGTTTTTGATTGCCCGGTCCAGTAGGATATTTCACTCAGCTGCCCGAACAACACCTCCCACCTCGTAGGGGACAGGTTTCCAGTCCCGCTGTCAAAGGTCCCATTAATTGTAAACTTCACTATGAGTGCCCCTTGTTAAATCCAAAACGAAGTAGGGTCTTGACCAAGCATTTAATTTGTTAGAGCCAATATCTGAAGGAATTATACGACCGGATCTGTGAACGAACAGAAGAAAAAAAGCAGGACCTACATCCACCACCGAGGGAGGGGTCAGTCCTGCACAATGGCATTGTAACATTTTTTGCGTAGAAATTCAAAAAATTTTCGCAATTTCTGATTTTTTTTCAAAAAAAGACCGAATTTCTGAATTTTCAGGTCGAATTGTTTGTAATTAGTGTAAAACACTAATTTTTTATGTTATAATATTAGGAAGATTGAAGGTTAATTGCCAGTTTTCGCGATTATGCATAACCCAAGTCGATGCAGTTAGAAAGGAGATGTCATGGCAAAACGGAAGTCCGAAATTGAAGATTTACTATTCACCTTTGGAATTGATTCGGAGGCGGGCGACCTCTTTCAAAATTATATGGACAAAATCGCCAACGGGAAATTACGCACCTATCAGGAGATCATCCAATATGGCGCGAAGGCTGGTGAGTCGCTCTATCTCCATATTCTCAACGGAATTTGTGTTCTGGAAAAGGTGCGTCCGATATTGAATCTTGACGATATTGAGGTTCAAGTGCTATTCAGTGCTTTCAGTGTCCACGATCTAAACAAACTTGAGGAGTTTCAAGAAACGAAGCGTTCCTTTAACTATCTGGCAAACGCAGAAAACATCAGTGGCGTGTTGTCGGACCTTGAAATAGAGCACTTTTTCCCGGAATGGCAAGATTATTTGAAGGATATTGAAGTCCTGGTCCGCGCCCATTCACGATTCCATAACACCTATGGTGAAACCTTGGATCAGAATTATGATCCGTATTCGCTGGATAAGGACAGACTCCTTAACTACCTCGTTCCTATTATTCGAGCAATTGATGTCATTGACCTATCAAAAACACTTGAGGAGCGTCCAAAGAAACGGGATTTTCTTTTTGAAATCAACAGTATCTGTGATATTCAGTACAAATTCGTATACCATAAAGTAAGTGAACAGCGCGGTATGTTGACGAACCTTATACACAACGAGATTGTGAAATATCTGGAATCAGAAAAAGATTTGCTGCCGATGCTTTATTATCCTGACGGTGTAGCATATCTTGTTGATCGGGATCGCAATGTTCGCATCACAACCGATGAAATCGCGGAAATAGGAAGTTCTGTTGTCCATAACATTGAGTCAAAGACTCGTGGAGAATTCATCAAGTTTATTCAAGGTAGCCCTGCCGGTATAAAAGTCGATGAAAAGTGCATCGCACTCGGAGTTTCTTTCGCGAAAATTTGGAATGAGGTCCGAAATATCATCAGCGAGCGCAAGTATGTCGCAAACGCGAAAGTAGATGATTTGAACACAAAGTGTCAGGAAAGACTTGAAGGAATCCGAAACAAATTGAGCAGATCAGATCCAAATGTGATTGGACAGAGGGCATTGCTTGATGAAATCTTAGATGCCGAAACCTACCGACTGCCACCCAATGATGACGCTATTCGGATTGGAGAATTGGTCAGAACATACTATATTTTTCTGAATAAGCATTTCTCTAAGACTGTTGTCAACGCGTGGTTACACATCTACGAGCTGCTTGAATTGCCATTAAATTCTGAGGATATAACCTATCGTGAGCGATATGAAATGTTCAATGCTCTTTGGGACCGCGGCTACATCATCGGACGTGATCTTTATAATGCTGGTCGCGGATTTCATGAGATTTACGAGTTGATTGTTCAAGACGGCACGCAGTTTTTAGAGACCTTAGAAACTGAAAGCGAGTTTGGGATATTGGTGGATTACGTTCTCAAATACGTTGATTTCAACTTTGTTGCTGATAGGGAACGAGGTTTCGACACAAACTTAAAACGCTATGTCAAGGATAACCACGTCCAGTGTAGCACCTGCGGTTCGGAATTTGATACCGTCCTCTGGATGAAACCGGATGTGCCAGCGAACATCAAAGTGCAACAATTTTCTAATCGGCTTGAAGGCGGATCATCGCGTGAACCCAAACGCCGCGTCTGTAGTGTATGCCGAACCCAATACATGCTCGATAAACTCTGTTACAATGTCGGCGGCGGCACCGCTACGTTTTTTATTCATCTCTATCCAATCTCATTTTTTACAGATGTTTTTATTCGAGCTTTCCAACGAGCACAACAAAATTTTGAGCACCCCGATTTTCCGTCTGTGTTCCTCAAGACAGACGATGCCCTCCGTAATTATCAGGAAAGGACCCAGTTGGAATTAACGTTTTCACGGACAAAAGTCAACGGAAACCCACTGCCGAGGTTCTCGGAGGCACTCGGCAACATTCTAACCATTCCGGTTAATACACCCGGAAACAATCATACAGAGAACATTTTATTTGCAATTGAAAACGCCTTGTTATATCAACGCTTTTTAGGGTGCCGTGCGGTGCTGACCGATTCATCAATTCCACTCTTTTCCGGCGATGAATTCAGTCACCTTTTCGTTGACCACATTCCTTCGGCATTTCAGGGGTGGTTGCCGGATAACAACCTGAACAGTGATATAACTCAGCAGACGTTTGAACAACTACTGAAGTTGCATACCATTCGATCAAAGATTGGAAGCATTGACGCAGACGATCTGGTGCGCTTGATTCGGAGTTTAAATTACGACGCACTCGAACTCTACTACGTAACCCACCGAATGATTAAACGCGAACAAGCCGGAAATGAACCGCGACAGTTCGTAACCGTCCGTGACACAGCGCAACTCATTGCCGACGTCGTGGCACAGAAAGGAGGAGATACGATTATGTCTCACATTAAGGAACTCGCTCGCATTGCCTGGGAAGGGCGGTTGAAGGGCGAGAGTCTCAAAGATAATTCACTCGCTAAACCGCTTGATGTCGCATTTGACAGCCTTGAACGTTGGCAGTCGGAGCATGAGACCGAAGAAGAGGCGCGGGCTATTATGTCTAAAGAGGTCGCCCGAGCGATTGAACGTCTGAATAAGCAGTTCTTCGGCGTGAAAAAATTGGAGAACATCTCGCAATTTGTCACCGTTCTCTTCGATCATATTTACAAAGGCGTTTATCAAGGCAATCTGCTTAATTTGCTTGAAAACCGGAAACGAATTCGTGCCGGATATCTTTATTTTATTACCGAAATGATCCCAAAACGTGAAAGGGACAAGGAGGAACAACAATCATGAGTATACTTGACAAATATACCGACTTTATCGTCGATGAATACAAAAACTTTCCGCAGAGCCGTTATTTGACGTTAATTGTGTTGCGAAAAGCGGAGTCAGAGATGATCTTCCGAACGGAGGGTTCTGGTGAAGGGTTGAGTCGCGATACTGTCCATGCCGGACTTGAGGAAAATAACCGCGATCCCATCGCTCGCGTCACAATTAGCAAACGCAAACAGACAGCGGTTGAACGGCGGACGGGACGTGAACTCTTGCGTCAACATAACTTATTGTTCTACGCCGCGGACTCAAGAGGAAATCGCGAGGAAGCTGAGGATAATATCTGTGCATTGAATCGGAACAAACCATGTGGCATTTGTGCCGATTGCATGATTTACGGCTATGCTGTCGGCGGTGGTGGTGCGCAAAAATCGCGCGTCATCACAGACGATGCATTCAGTGTCCTACCCTACCAAACCGTCACAGCCAAGCGAACATTCAACGCTCTCTACGATAATAACACGATGCGCGATCCGGTTACCGGACAACCATCCTCAAGCATTCAAGAAGATGAGTATGTCAAGCCCGAAACGTTGTTCATTGACATGCAGACGCTCAAAGACTTGACAGCGGACGAAATCCAATACGTCATAGCAAACGTATTGCGGAGTCGGCGTTACGGTGCTATCTCCTCGCGGCTCGGTAAGATGCGTAACACACTTGTCGGTGCGATCTTCAGCGATTGTGAGGTTTTCAGCAATTTGGAGCTGACGCAGTCGGTCTATGACCGTCTCGGTCCAGAGGGTAGACAGTTCCCACTTGACCAAAACAAGGTTGAATCGACAATTACCGAGGCAGTCGCAGCATTGACCGGTGAAGTGATAGGTAGCGTGCAGCCCCTCGCCGAGTCAGAGTTAACTGGGTTAATTGGTGAAATTCAGCAAAAATTCGCATCGCCAGATGAAGTCAAAAGGTTGTTAGACAGCATCACAGAACTCTACCCGCGAGCGTGAAACATAGGATAGGTAAACCCTATCCTACACAGGAGGTATCTCATGCATATTTATCGCTGTGAGGTTCAACTCATGGAAAACCTCTTTTTCGCCAGTCGCGAGGTAAACAACTTCTTTCAGACCGAGGCGGTAATCGGTAATTACGCGCTTGCTTATGCACTTGGATTGTGCAGGGCAGGTTACCATAACGATAGTGAAATTACCTACGCTCAGGATTTGGAAAAACTCAACGAGGCGGGCATCTATGTTACGCCCGGCACATTGACTGAAAAAGCGCGTTTCACGGTGACGCGGTTCAACGCGCTTTCAGATTCATATTGGTATCAGATGGAACAGAACGCCATCTCAGTTGATCGGGAACGTATTTTCAATCCACGATTGAAGGCACGGGCGACGAACTTCCCACAGATTGGAAGGTTGAAACTGCTCTCTATAGGCAACAAAGGCGTTTTCTATATAACAAGCCGCAACGAGTTTCGCGTCCCCCGTTATATCCGACTCGGTAAATTCATGAGCAAAGCGAAAATCTCTGCGTACAAGCAGAACTACCGTGAAATCCGCGCGCAAGACGTGTCTTACCGAAATTATCTGAATCCCAACGATTTACCGTCAGATACACAGATCGGTATGTTTGATTTGCTCAATATCCGACCGACCCCGTTAATTCGTCAAGTCCAATTGTCTGGGGATTTCTACGAACTGGCGGATGTTGATAAAACGCTACTACCGGCAGGAATGCAGTTTTACACCGATTTTTAGACTGAACTCAATTTCTGTAGGGTGTGTCGTCCCTGTGAGATGATTGCAAACACACCCTACAGGTTCTTTGGAGGTTTTGCTATGTCAGAGATCACAATTAATCTAAACGCAGGCTATGAAAAAATTAGTCCAACGAATGAGTTTGACTTGACACATCCGCCGCTCTACCATCAGCAACGAACATACGATGCCTTAAAAACAAACGATCTTGTCATCAACACCTACAACACAGGAACAGGAAAAACTCGTGCTGCGTTACTCCGGCTTTTCGATTTGAAAAACGAAAACGTTTTGTTCATTGCACCAACGAATGAGTTGATTCATCAACACGCGAGTGACATTCGAGAGTTTGTTGAGGAACAGGATTTGAATTTCTGTGTTGCTGAGGTCACTGGTCAGAAACTTCGTGAATGGGAGGTGATTGACGACCCCGGTTATCGGTTGAGAAATCCAAGAAAATTGCACGAACTGATTCAAAACCCGCGTGAGTATTTTCCTGAAATGACACAGCGGAGACCGCTGATTCTCGTTACAAACCCCGATATTTTTTACCTCTGCTTCTACGGCGTTTACTCGCAGTTAGATAGTGCTAACCTGTTCCGTCATTTCTTACAAGATTTCAACTACATCGTCATTGACGAGTTTCACTACTACAATGCCAAACAACTCGCCAATTTTCTGACGTTTTTCATTCTGTCTAAGGAATTTGGTTACTTTGGTAATAACGGACGAAAGCTCTGCCTGCTTTCAGCAACACCCGATGAGAGGGTACTCACCTATCTTGACACGATTGGGTTAGAATACGAGCGCATCAGTCCAGACAACGAGCCAATAGAAAGCAACAGTTATGAGAAAATCCAGACACTATCTGAACTTGAATTGACGATACACAACGGCAAAATGTATCAAACACTTAAGGAGCACCCTGAATGGATTGGCGATCCGCTGCATTCTGGGAAGGACGGTGCCGTTATCAGCAGCTCTCTCCGAACTATTAATGAAATTAAGCAGACGCTACAAACGGCAGGACTGAAAGAAAAAATTGGGTTGATCACGGGTGCCGTTGGAACAAAAGAGAGGCGAGATGCAACGAAATCTTTTCCACTTGTGCTTGCAACACCGACAGTAGATATCGGTTACAACTTTGAAAAATTGGACAAATCACGGCAAAATATTGATTTCGTCTGTTTTGACGCACTTTACGGATCGGAATTCACACAGCGGATTGGGAGGGTAGGTCGGTTGCTCGGTAAGGAAGATACCACACACGCTAGCACCGCGCACGCATTTGTGTCAGGGCAATTTCAGGCACAATTACAGCCGGGGAAAACTTATGACCGCCGCGAATTTGCAACACTCGTTAAAGAGTCGCTCGGAGAGGATAATCAGTTTTACCACTACATTCAATCCTATGCCGTGCTTGAGGCTTTATATCCGCTTTACGAAATTTCCAGGCAGACAGCCGAAGAACGACAAGATAGAATTAAAGAAATCTTTGAGACAATCCGACAGGTTTTCGCACCGGAGAGCGACACAACGTTTGACGAAATGTTTAAAAAGATTCGGTGGCATGTCACCTACGAAACTGTTATTAATGCTTTCAAAGACAATACTTACAACGATTATGTCCGTCATCAATGGGGACGCGCGGCGTGGAGTTACTGCCGACACCAAGCATGGATAAGCGGAGCGCTCGAAACCTTTAAAGAACTCCCGAAGGAAAAGGAAAAAATTGTGCTTGCAACACTTCTCAAAAACAACCGATCGGAAATCGTTGAACACGCAAAACAGAAATACTGTCCTATCCAGTCGCTGTTCAACTTTCGCGGTTCGGATGTCGGCATTCGTTGCGGTATCTATGATCCAAATCATATTTTCCAGAATACTGCTAAGCATACTGAATATGACCTTTTTCACGTCCTATCGCACTGTGAGTTTACCGTTATTCCGACAAAGGAAGAGTATCACGAACTCACAGGAGATTGGGGAAATTATTGTGAATTTTTCGTACGGGCGAATCGCTTGAAAACTCCACCAGGTTATGTCCAATTCAGTTACGATGCCGGTGGGACTGATCAAGAATCCTTTGAGCATCAACACTGCTGGGGACCCACAGCGTTGAAACGCTTACGTTTAGGATTGAAAAATGGGGTTGTCCAGCTTGAAATGCAGGATGCCCTGAAGAAAAAAGGGTATATTACATGCCTTTTATCAAAGACGAAGAATCGGTACGTCCTTAACAGTATACTTGAAACGAGGGGACAATTTTCTTACCCTCTGAATGTAACTTTTGGTGATGGCGGACAGCAGGAGTATCAATTAATCCTCGGAGCGCAGGCGTTTCTAATTCATGCAGAGTTGCGGGGGAAATGGAAAGCAAAAGAGCAAACTGCTGCTACATAAGGAGAACCCTATGCCCATCAGCACGCTCATCTCACTGATACCCGAAACCGATGTAACACTCCGACCTACGATGGGACACCACGCACACGCTGCGTTCCTCTCGATTCTTAAACAAAGCAATCCAGAGGTCGCCGCAGCCGTTCACGCACCCGCGGCACAGAAACCTTTTACCGTCTCACCGCTCATTGGAAAAATGGAGACGCGCGGCAACCTGCGTTACATCCGCGCAGGCACCGAGTGCAGACTCCGATTCACGTTCCTCAATGACGAGTTGTTTCAACACTTCGGGAAAGCCTTCTTGACACTCACAATGCCGCCCATTCGCTTAGGAGAAGCAGTCTTTCAGGTGAGACAGATGGTCTCACACGCTACAGAAGAACGAAGTTGGAGCAAAAGCGAAACCTACGCCGAACTCGTCCAATCTGCAAAGAAGAATACCCGGATGTCTTGTCGCTTCTACTCGCCGACCGCCTTCCGCGGAATGACACCCCGCGGACAAGAGACACGGAAAGAAGCATATCTCGATCTCATCCGATGCTATCAGAGTTGGGTGAACAAGTGGAACGCCTTCGCACCTATGGAATTTGACAAAACCGAAATTCTCGCGTTTGTGCGAGAGCACATCCAGTTGACAAGCGTGGCAACAGAGACAAAGAAACTCAACTTCGGACAACATAGCGAATTCGGATGGGTAGGCACATGTGCTTTTATTTTTTATCCCGAGCATTCATTTGATGAGAACCTACTCCGCGCAGTCAACTGCTTAGCAGATTTTGCCTTCTATTGCGGCACCGGCTACAAAACCACTATGGGAATGGGTCAAACAAGGAGAATAGACTGAATGGAGGGGTGGAAGAGTGAAAAAATAGAGGGTTAAAAAGAAAAGCATCTCGATTACGAGATTGAAACTGGACATGTTCATGCTTGATTTTGCCTTCTTCAACGTTGAAAAGAAAAGCATCTCGATTACGAGATTGAAACAGCCCCTTACATCGGTTTCTTTCACCAGCTCAAGTATGGGAAACCGTGCCTTGCCCTCGATTTGATGGAGGAATTTCGTCCCATTATTGCTGACTCCGTTGCCATCACCTTAATTAACAACCGGCGTATTAAGCCAGAAGACTTCATCCAATCTCATGGAGGCTGGTATCTCAAGGATCATCGTCGGAAGGTCTTCTATGCTGCTTATGAGGCGCGAAAGAATGAGACGATTACACATCCCGTGTTTAAGTATAAACTGACATTTCGCCGCGTGATGGAACTACAAGTGCGTTTACTGGCGAAGTATCTGACAGGTGAAATTGAGCAGTATACGCCCCTGACAATTCGGTAGGACCGAAATCTCAAAAACAGGCAAACAAGAGAATGGAAGAATGGGGGATTGGAAGAGTGGAAGGATGGAAGAATAGATAGGACTTCTACCCTTCCAGTCTGCCACTTTTCTCTCCATCCGTTCTACATGGATTTTGAAACAGAAGGTTTAACGAGGAGTCACCGATGCATTACACAGTTGCTTACGATATTACCGATGATAAACGCCGGAACCGGGTCGCTAAAATCCTCAAAGACTTTGGTGCTCGGATCCAGTATAGTGTTTTTGAATGTGACACCGATCGCCGCGCCTTGCTGCGCTTGCAGAGTCGATTAGAGAAGGTAATTGATTTGCAAGAGGACACGATCACCTTTTACCATCTCTGTGCAGCCTGTGAAAAACAGATTGATCGGATCGGTCGAAAAAAAGGGCTTGATAACCAGTCGTATATCGTGTAAAATTGGTGACGAAATTAATTCTATGAGCGGAAGGGGACCGAAAAACCTTGGACCCTCACAGAGAGGTGGAAACGCTTATGACTCGTGCTTTGAAACAACCTATGCTATTTTTTATGATCTCCGCGCATCTGGAAATTCGTCGCGCGCGGAATCATTGCGGGTTAAAGCACGTCCGGCAAGACCTCCCATAAATCGGGGTTGAAATTAGAAGATTCTCGATTACGAGATTGAAACTTATTCTATTTTAACGCTTTATGGAGGTCTTTAGAGTTGAAATTAGAAGATTCTCGATTACGAGATTGAAACAGCATATCCTACGACACGGAACACAAGGGCTTGGTGATAGTTGAAATTAGAAGATTCTCGATTACGAGATTGAAACTGTCTGCGCGTCTGGCATGCATAGAACGACTGCGGGGGAGTTGAAATTAGAAGATTCTCGATTACGAGATTGAAACATGCCAACCAGTTCACGCACGCCGTTGTAGACGATGGTTGAAATTAGAAGATTCTCGATTACGAGATTGAAACATTGGAATCGAACTTGATAAATGCACTGTTGTCTTGGGAGTTGAAATTAGAAGATTCTCGATTACGAGATTGAAACAATAGGCTTACTACTGACACCCGCACCTTCCATTATTGTTGAAATTAGAAGATTCTCGATTACGAGATTGAAACGGTAATCACGAACATCATGGTCATGCTGACCAATCCGAACAAGTTGAAATTAGAAGATTCTCGATTACGAGATTGAAACCTGTCACGTTTGTTACGGATATGCCCTCTTTATTGGGTTGAAATTAGAAGATTCTCGATTACGAGATTGAAACCGGTACTACCGATCCTGAATGATGCCCGATACCCCGCAGGTTGAAATTAGAAGATTCTCGATTACGAGATTGAAACAAAGCACCCACTCTGTCATCTACCGTGATGACAACCAAGTTGAAATTAGAAGATTCTCGATTACGAGATTGAAACAACTCCGAGATATTTCTGATAGAATGCTTTGGGACATCCAAAGTTGAAATTAGAAGATTCTCGATTACGAGATTGAAACAGAACGATATTGACTCACCCACTTCGGCATATCCGCCAGAGTTGAAATTAGAAGATTCTCGATTACGAGATTGAAACTTTACTGCGATCCTCGCCGTCCTGACTATATTGAGGAGTTGAAATTAGAAGATTCTCGATTACGAGATTGAAACGTGGATAAATCGTCAGACGTGTTTCGTTGCCAAGAACGTTGAAATTAGAAGATTCTCGATTACGAGATTGAAACTTTATCGTATCGCAGGCATTTATGTGCGGCGGACGGGTTGAAATTAGAAGATTCTCGATTACGAGATTGAAACTCTGCTCACCTTTTATGGGCGGCGGTTCGGTAGAGATAGTTGAAATTAGAAGATTCTCGATTACGAGATTGAAACCTTCGTGATATACCGCCATCTAACACCAATGACATTGAGTTGAAATTAGAAGATTCTCGATTACGAGATTGAAACATAAAATTCCAACGCGTATCTTCAGTGCTTTTAGAGTTGAAATTAGAAGATTCTCGATTACGAGATTGAAACTTTTGGGTTGACGCATCCGTGCATTCGGGAGGTGGCGTGTTGAAATTAGAAGATTCTCGATTACGAGATTGAAACCATCTTCGGGTTGAAGGGAAATCATTCCTTGACATGTTGAAATTAGAAGATTCTCGATTACGAGATTGAAACTACACAAGACTCGTACTTATCCTCGTGTTTGTCGAGTTTGTTGAAATTAGAAGATTCTCGATTACGAGATTGAAACGCTCTCTGCTACAGAGCGACCGATGAAGAAAAACAAAGTTGAAATTAGAAGATTCTCGATTACGAGATTGAAACATGATTGCCTGTTCTTCCTTCTGCATACGCTGGCGTTGCGTTGAAATTAGAAGATTCTCGATTACGAGATTGAAACGAAGTAGCCCCATTATTAACAACTAATATCTCATTTGTTGAAATTAGAAGATTCTCGATTACGAGATTGAAACATCTGATCGGCATACGTGATAGACGCAGACGCAGCGAGTTGAAATTAGAAGATTCTCGATTACGAGATTGAAACTTTTATCTGCACTGACGATCCAAGATATTGTAGCAAAGGTTGAAATTAGAAGATTCTCGATTACGAGATTGAAACTATCAATCTCGCGGCGATGCGTGCCGAACAGGCTGGTTGAAATTAGAAGATTCTCGATTACGAGATTGAAACTCTGCTGACTCGCCAACGCCCCACGCCACATGCTATAGTTGAAATTAGAAGATTCTCGATTACGAGATTGAAACTTGCATGTGCTTGGCAGGGAACAGCCCGACGATGTTGAGTTGAAATTAGAAGATTCTCGATTACGAGATTGAAACAGACACGCGACCGCGTCCACCACTTGATGAACCGAGAGTTGAAATTAGAAGATTCTCGATTACGAGATTGAAACGTCAATTCGGATCACTTCTTCGTGTCCAATCGTAACGCGTTGAAATTAGAAGATTCTCGATTACGAGATTGAAACTCCACATAGGGACCGACAACGTATGCCGACGGCACAGCGTTGAAATTAGAAGATTCTCGATTACGAGATTGAAACAGACACGCGACCGCGTCCACCACTTGATGAACCGAGAGTTGAAATTAGAAGATTCTCGATTACGAGATTGAAACGCTTGCCAAAGCGACCGTCACAGGTATAAAGCCACCTGGTTGAAATTAGAAGATTCTCGATTACGAGATTGAAACGAGAATACCGGATGTCGGGTCGTTGCCAGCCTCCGACTCGTTGAAATTAGAAGATTCTCGATTACGAGATTGAAACTCCCATGTCTTTCCAGCGGCACGAGAAACAACAATCGGTTGAAATTAGAAGATTCTCGATTACGAGATTGAAACATGGCGTACCGTGCCGCGAATATCGCTGGTTCTGAGGGTTGAAATTAGAAGATTCTCGATTACGAGATTGAAACAATTAATTTTACCTGAATGTGCTATAATTTTCGCAAGCGTTGAAATTAGAAGATTCTCGATTACGAGATTGAAACCCGTCGGGTCCAAGCACGGGTACCCTTGAGGTATTGCCGGTTGAAATTAGAAGATTCTCGATTACGAGATTGAAACTTTGCGACGTGCCCGGATTGTTTGACGAGTTCCTCGGCGAGTTGTTGAAATTAGAAGATTCTCGATTACGAGATTGAAACGGGAGCTAACGATGAATTTCGGATTCCTTATGGATCGCAGTTGAAATTAGAAGATTCTCGATTACGAGATTGAAACAAGATCAAGCACGCCATTGGCAAAGCAAATGCCTTTGTTGAAATTAGAAGATTCTCGATTACGAGATTGAAACCTTACCAAAGTCCGGGAAGGGTGTCCGGCAAATGTTATCTTGTTGAAATTAGAAGATTCTCGATTACGAGATTGAAACAATGGTATATTTACGCTGGACACACAGCACGGCAGGAGTTGAAATTAGAAGATTCTCGATTACGAGATTGAAACGTTACCGATGTAGAGTCCGGATGCGTCGCGCTTGAACTGTTGAAATTAGAAGATTCTCGATTACGAGATTGAAACTGTGCATTGGCGATTGTCCTTTCATTCCTGGGCGGTTGAAATTAGAAGATTCTCGATTACGAGATTGAAACGCAGCATTGACGCGTTCCATCACGAAATCCACCATGTGTTGAAATTAGAAGATTCTCGATTACGAGATTGAAACCTTCATCCACTTGAACATGAGAAAAACGGGTTCGAAACGTTGAAATTAGAAGATTCTCGATTACGAGATTGAAACTGTGTGTAGTAGGACGAAAAGTAGGCACCGGTACAGGTTGAAATTAGAAGATTCTCGATTACGAGATTGAAACGATCCCATAAAGCGCATGTTTGTCTTCAAAGACCAGGGCGGTTGAAATTAGAAGATTCTCGATTACGAGATTGAAACGGAGCGCACGAACTTCTGATGTTCAGGCTTTACTTGTGTTGAAATTAGAAGATTCTCGATTACGAGATTGAAACTCGTATAGATGTCGATGTTCGGAAAACATAACCGGTAGTTGAAATTAGAAGATTCTCGATTACGAGATTGAAACTATACCATTATATTCTCCTTAATTGACCTTTTATTTGAGTTGAAATTAGAAGATTCTCGATTACGAGATTGAAACATAATATCACGACCAGCATTTGTATTTACGACTTCGATTTGTTGAAATTAGAAGATTCTCGATTACGAGATTGAAACTTCATGGGAAGTCGCAAGCGTCGCGTGGAAACCGCGAACAAGTTGAAATTAGAAGATTCTCGATTACGAGATTGAAACTGAACGCCATCGCAGCCTATCCCGACCGCTAACCGAGTTGAAATTAGAAGATTCTCGATTACGAGATTGAAACGATGATTTTGGAGAGGCTGTGACGCGGGATTTGACAGGTGCAGTTGAAATTAGAAGATTCTCGATTACGAGATTGAAACGAAAGTTAATTGCATTGTATCCTCCAATGGGGCAGAGTTGAAATTAGAAGATTCTCGATTACGAGATTGAAACCAAAGAGAAGCATTATTTATCGGTCTGGGCGTGGGCGTGTTGAAATTAGAAGATTCTCGATTACGAGATTGAAACTTTTCCGGGCGTGGTGCGTCCTTCATCAGCACGTTCGTTGAAATTAGAAGATTCTCGATTACGAGATTGAAACTCGGCTTTCATGTTCTGCTGGTGCTGTGAGCGGTACGTTGAAATTAGAAGATTCTCGATTACGAGATTGAAACATGCTGTCCAGTGTGTCGTTTGGCGGTTCCGGGAAAGTTGAAATTAGAAGATTCTCGATTACGAGATTGAAACCCTCTACGTCCGCCTCTTTACCGTGTATACGCGTATACTGGTTGAAATTAGAAGATTCTCGATTACGAGATTGAAACTTTCAATACGTATGGAAAAATGCGAAGAAAATTCAGACAGTTGAAATTAGAAGATTCTCGATTACGAGATTGAAACGGGATCGCGATCTTGTTCGATGCCAAGACAACAGTGCAGTTGAAATTAGAAGATTCTCGATTACGAGATTGAAACATGCCTACGACAGAACCCCCCGACAAAATCTTTATGTTGAAATTAGAAGATTCTCGATTACGAGATTGAAACCCGAATTAAGAGAACCCTTCACTGTTGTGTCCGCGGGTGCAGTTGAAATTAGAAGATTCTCGATTACGAGATTGAAACATTGTTGGTGCATTGTTTATGAAAGCAGCCATGGACTCAAGTTGAAATTAGAAGATTCTCGATTACGAGATTGAAACAGAGACAGGTGATGACCAAGAGACGGAGGAAACCTATAGTTGAAATTAGAAGATTCTCGATTACGAGATTGAAACTGGACATTGATGGTGCGACGGATGTTTATCTCAACGAAGTTGAAATTAGAAGATTCTCGATTACGAGATTGAAACCTAAGTTCCGCTGGATTGCCCGGACTGGGATGTTCAGGTTGAAATTAGAAGATTCTCGATTACGAGATTGAAACCTAAGTTCCGCTGGATTGCCCGGACTGGGATGTTCAGGTTGAAATTAGAAGATTCTCGATTACGAGATTGAAACCAGAGTCCACTTACACCGCAGGATGACGAGGGCCCGCTTGTTAAGTTGAAATTAGAAGATTCTCGATTACGAGATTGAAACGGGACGACCCCGATGCCGTTGTTTTACTTTCTATTTCGTTGAAATTAGAAGATTCTCGATTACGAGATTGAAACTCGTCATGGACACGATTGCCAACCTCGTTTCGGGAGGTTGAAATTAGAAGATTCTCGATTACGAGATTGAAACTACCCTGTGACTGAGTGTGCTGACGCAACCTTGATTTCGTTGAAATTAGAAGATTCTCGATTACGAGATTGAAACATGATTTGCAAGAAGGCTTGCAGTATGAATTAGGGGCATGTTGAAATTAGAAGATTCTCGATTACGAGATTGAAACCCTTTACTGCCGTCGCCATCGCTTTCGACGCGAATATCGTTGAAATTAGAAGATTCTCGATTACGAGATTGAAACTGAGTTGGGAACTCGACACGCCGTCAGATGCCCCCAGTTGAAATTAGAAGATTCTCGATTACGAGATTGAAACTTTTCCGTAACGCTCATCCAGCATGGTGCGGAGGTGTAGTTGAAATTAGAAGATTCTCGATTACGAGATTGAAACGCATGCACGGGCTCCGGCTTCGGTCCCGATATGAATTGTTGAAATTAGAAGATTCTCGATTACGAGATTGAAACCCCAATAGAGCCGTTCCTGTTCAGCGCGTCCTTTCAAGTTGAAATTAGAAGATTCTCGATTACGAGATTGAAACCGAGCGCATTCGCTTTTGCCGCTGCTTCGGCAACAGTTGAAATTAGAAGATTCTCGATTACGAGATTGAAACCGTACTGTCAGGCGTGTTGCCCTCTGAAAACGATTGAGTTGAAATTAGAAGATTCTCGATTACGAGATTGAAACAAATGGCGCGGTGAAGACGGCAAGCCCTACGGTATCCCGCGTTGAAATTAGAAGATTCTCGATTACGAGATTGAAACTGTCAGTGTCCGTCCCACCAGCGAGAAACCGCCTTCCCCGTTGAAATTAGAAGATTCTCGATTACGAGATTGAAACAAGGTTGAAAGGTAAAGTCATATCTGATATACTGTTGAAATAAAAAGACTCTCGATTACGAGATTGAAACCGCATTATCAAAAAGCAGGCATTTCTAAAATCTACCATAGTTTGCGTCCGAAGATGCACAACCTAACAGGTTATGCTACAAAGATGACAACTTGCGTTAAAATAGCAGCGAAAACGTAGTCACAAACGAAGTAGAGGTGTTTTGCTTGGGAGTTTCTTCAGCTTGAACGCGAAAATCTTTAATTTTCAAACCACGTTACTTCTCCGCAAGGAATAATTAAAAAATGAAAGTATTGGTAACCGGTGCGAGCGGTAGGCTCGGTGAGTTTGTGATCCGAGAATTGGTGGATCAACACTCATTAGTACTGATGTCACGCAGAACACCGCCCGCGGAATTCTCGCACTTGCCTTTTATTCAAGGCGATCTGAATAACTTTGAAGACTGCCAGCGCGCTGTTGAGGGTGTGGATGCCATCCAACACCTCGGTGCACAACCCGGTCCCGTTGACCATCCAGACCTACGCGCCCGTGCCGCTGAGCAGGGGATCCCCTTTGACGCAACCTTCAAAACGAATATGCTTGGCACCTATTACCTCATGCAAGCGGCAATTGAGGCAGATGTCCACACGGTTGTGATGTCCGGCAGCAATTGTGCATTAGGACACGGCTTCCGTATTAGTAAAACCCATATCCCAATAGATTACCTACCCTTAGATGAAGAGCACCCGTGCTATCCTGAAGATTCCTATAGCTTCTCTAAAAGGTGTGGTGAAGACCTGTTGGCGAGTTATACCCGCGCTTATGGCATCCGAACCTACGTCACGCGTCCTGCCGGTATCAGTCCAGAAGAACGAAGGCGACAGATGGCAGAGAATGCCAAATCGACAACCGCGTGGACACCGTGGCTCTGGTGTTGGGTCGGGAGTGAAGACGTCGCGAGTGCACACCGCCTGATCATGGAGAAAGCGGATACCTTATCACCGCACGATGTCTATTTTTTGAACGCCGATGACACTTCAGCTTTGGAACCTTCTCAAGAGTTAGTTGAGCGTTTTAAGCCCGAATTTCTTCCGAAGGTGAGAACGCTTCAGGGACATCAATCCTTTATCAATTGCGATAAACTTAAAAATGCTGTAGGGTGGCAACACGAAACGACATGGCGATAATTTTCTAATTTTGCTTGCGCGCAGTCAAGGCTATTTGGCAAAAGTCTCTTCTTTTTGGTGCCGCACGCGCCGTTGTTGCGTGCTACGATTTTTGGCTTTTGGAGGAAATATTATGTCAACGAGTGATAGAGTACGCATCGGTGTTGTCGGTGTCGGGAGCATTTCCGTGCGGGGTATCCTTCCCCATCTCACCCAAGATGATGTCCAAGATAGATTACAGGTAACGGCTGTCTGTGACCCTGTTCCGGGTAGGGCAGAAGCGGCATCTGAAAAATTTAACATCCCGCATGCGTATGAAACTTACGAGGCACTCTTAGCAGACGGACATGTAGATGCGGTCAGTATCGCATCGCCTATCGGATTGCATTATGAACAGGGAAAACTCGCCATTGAACACGGTTTGCACGCCCATTTCAACAAAACGATGACAACTACCGTCGAAGAAGCGGACGACCTGATTAAATCGGCGGCGCGTAAAGGCGTGAAGTTAGTGGCTTCACCTGGGGAGATGCTACGTCCAATCCATCAAGAAATTCGCAGTCTTATTGCCGACGATGCCATTGGAACGTTGACATGGGCAGCCGCTGGATCCGCTTTCGGAAGATACCATGAAAACGAATCCGTTCGGCAGGGAGACGATCCGCTCTCTAATATCAATCCAGCGTGGTATTTTCGTAAACCGGGCGGCGGACCGCTCTATGACATGACTGTTTACGGCTTGCATACACTGACTGGTATCCTTGGACCTGCAAAACGCGTAACGGCGTTCTCCGGTGTTCGCGTCAAGGAACGTGAATTTCGAGGTGAGATGCTTCCTTGCGATATGGACGATAACACCTTTATTTTGCTTGACTTCGGCAAGGCATTCTACGGTTTTGTCTATGGTGCAGCCGCCGGTTCTGTCGTCAGAGGTAGGCTGGCAATTCACGGCACCGGTGGCACGATTGAAGGCAATTTGTTAAATGGTAAACCCATTGATGCACCGGACGGGGAACTCCCACACGTTGTGGGACCGCATCGCAGTATTCAGGAATCACATGTTTACGAAGATATTATGCAGTTGGTGGATTGGATTCGTGAGGATAAACCGACGATCGTCACGGCGGAGCATGCCCGGCATGTGATCGAAATTTTCGATGCGGGATACCGATCCGCGCAGACGGGACAGGTACAAGACCTACGTACTACATTTTGATTTTACTTGCCTGTTTTCAACTTTTCTTTCAGGCTCCCTTTCCAAGCGTGCGTAAAATTTGACATCCACGAAATTTTGAGGAATTACAATCTATGCCAAAAGCTTTATGTATCGGTGAACTCCTTATTGATTTTGTATCCACAACGCCTGATGTAACACTCGCGGAAGCCCCAGGATTTGTCAAAGCCCCAGGGGGTGCCCCTGCTAACGTTGCCGTCGGCTTAGCGAAACTCGGCATGGATGCCGGGTTTATCGGTAAAGTCGGGGCAGATGCGTTCGGCGATTTCCTCCGCGATACGCTCCAGCAAAACAGCGTTGATACCGACTACCTCATCGCAGGTGAAGGATCCCGCACGACCTTAGCTTTCGTCGCTACACGCTCTGATGGTATGAAGGACATCACCTTCTATCGACACCCTGGTGCCGACATCCAACTCTCTCCTGACGAAATCGACACCGACTACGTTCAATCGGCGGAACTGTTCCACTACGGTTCTGTCAGCCTCAGCCATTCACCGAGTCGAGAGGCGACACTTCACGCAATTCAGTCCGCAAAAATGGGGGGTACGATGCTCTCCTACGATCCGAATTTGCGGTTGATGCTCTGGGATAACGAGAACGATGCCAAACACTGGATCTGGGAAGTAATGCCTTATGCAGATGTCGTCAAGATCTCAGAAGAGGAGTGGGAATTTGTCACGGGCGATATAGGCTTGGAACATGGTATTGAACGCATTCTTGGACTCGGTGTGAAACTACTCGTTGTAACTTTAGGGGAGCGCGGTTGCTATTACACGAACGGTATCACAGCTGGTTTTGTTGATGGTTTTATCGTTGACGTAGTGGATACACTCGGTGCAGGGGATGCCTTCGTCGCTGCGATGCTCATCCAGTTGATACAGCACGTAGACCTTTTATCACTTAAAAAAGTTCAACTTGATGCTATCATGCGATATGCAAACGCGGCAGGTGCGTTAGCAACTCAGAAGGTTGGCGTAATTCCTGCCCTGCCGACCCATTCTGAGATTGAAAATTTCTTGTAAGATATTCTTGTGAACGGATTAAGAAACTAAATTTATGGTAAATTGTGAAAATAACTCTCACTGCGAGGCAATTTCAATTTGAGGCGGCACTCCACAACAGATCGAAAATAGAGGAGACAATACTATGGAATTGTTAAACCGAACTGGTGTTTTATTACAGGTCTTATTTATCCTTTTGCTTACTGCTGTGGTATCGGCGGAAGCCGCTATATTAAACATCACCGTGACAGATGCCCAAACAGGCAATAAACTAAAGGCGGTTTCTGTTACTGTCGCGCCTGAAACCGGTGATGTCGCTACTGGTGTCAGTGATGCAACCGGTGTACTCAGCATTACCGACTTGGATGCGGGCATTTACACGATTACCGCTTCGTCGCTCGGTTATGCCGATGTCGTCATGGAAGATGTTGTACTTGCTGATGATGAAACGAAGTCGGTGGAAGTTGCACTTTCTTCAGAATTGATCCAACTCGAACAGGTATCCGTTACGGCATCGCGTCGCCGAGAAAAGGTACTCGAAGCACCGGCATCAGTTGCGCTTGTTGGAGATTCAGAGATAAAAGACCGGGTCGCCCCAAGTGTTACCGAGCATTTAAAATCGGTGCGTGCGGTGGATGTTGTAACTGCTGGATTGGGCGCATCGTATGTTGTTGTTCGTGGCTTCAACAACGTTTTTTCGGGTTCACTCCTGTCCCTCGTTGACAATCGTATTGCGAGTATTCCTTCACTGCGGGTCAATAGTTACAGCTTTATCCCGACTACAAGCGAGGATATTGAACAGATTGAAGTCGTCTCGGGTCCTGGCGCAGCACTCTACGGACCAAACAGTGCTAACGGTGTCATACACATCATCACTCGCTCGCCGTTCACTTCTCAAGGAACAACCGTCAGCATTGGTGGTGGTGAACGGAGCATACTCATGGGTTCCCTTCGACATGCAGGCGTTGTTAATGAGACGATCGGCTATAAGTTCTCAGGGAATTATTTTCGTGGAAATGATTGGCAAGAAGGACGCGCAAAAGAAGATATTGAAGGTAAAGGGGGACTGGTATTTGATACTTACAAGGCGAGTGGCGAATTTCGGGTTGATTATAGCCCAAACAATGATACGACCGCGATTCTTGCCAGCGGTTTCACGCAAGCCACTGGCATTGAATTGACGGGGATTGGCGCAGGTCAAGCCCAAAATTGGACATACGGTTATCTCCAAGGGCGGTTTATTCACAAAGATCTCTTTGCACAAGCCTTTTGGAATCGGAGCAATGCAGGGGATACTTATGTCGTACGGAGCGGTGATCCGACTATTGACAATTCCGATCTATATGTCGGACAGATTCAGCACGGCTATAGTTTTGGCGAGTGGCAGCGTTTTACTTACGGAATGGATGTATTGCTGACCCGTCCGGATACGGAAGGCACAATCAATGGCATCAATGAAAAAGATGATAATATCAACGAGATGGGTGCGTACTTGCAGTCAGAGACCAAAATCCTTCCACAGCTAAAGTTCATCGCCGCCGGACGTGTTGATGACCACAACCAACTCGAAGATGTCGTCCTTTCACCGCGTGTTGCTCTTGCCTACCAACCCAACGACGACCATAATTTGAGAGTCACCTATAACCGTGCCTTTAATACGCCGAGAACCTCCGATCTGTTTCTTGATATTCTATCAGTCGGAGACGCGTTCGGATTAGGTGCCAACTTCCAACCCGTGTTAGGCTTCAGCCCGAATATTGATATACGAGCACAAGGGGTCCGCTCTGAAACAGGATTTACTTTCAAAAGAAGTGCGGACGGTCGTCCGGAATACCGTTCTCCCTTCTCACCGTTGGCAAAACTGTCGGCAGAGACATACATTCCACTTGACGATCCTGTTTTCACCAACGTTATGTGGAGTATTGGACGTAGTGCTGTCATGAGCGGCGTGCAGCCGATTTTTGAAGCAGGTCTAACTGCACAAGGTCTCACAGCCCCCGTTGTCGAGGCACTCTCCGATGGATTTGATGCCCTCATTCCGCAGCAGGTCGTCGGTGTAAAGAACGTCCTACGTTCGCTTGACCCACAGGCAGGCAACTTCGTTGATGTTGAAGATGTGAACGATGTTAACCCGCTTAAACCAACGATTACACAAACATACGAAGTTGGTTATAAAGGCATCCTTATGAATAGGTTGGCTTTCTCTGCCGATGTGTATCACTCACGAATTAAGGATTTCACCGGTCCTTTGGTTGTTGAAACCCCAAATGTGTTCTTGGACGCTACAACGTTGGGCACCTCCCTCGGAAAGCAGATTACGGTGGCGTTAGCTGATCCTCAGAACGCAGTGCTTAATCAGGCACTACTTGCGTTTGACGCGCCTGATCAAGGCGGTAATGGCAATGGTTCGGCTGTTGATGAGTTGGTAACGTTATTCGTAGCGGGAACCGAAAATAATGGTCCTGCCTTCATACCGTTTGGCACGGTGACACCGGAACAGGCGGCGGATCCAAATGCTATCATGCTCACCTATCGGAATTATGGCGACATTTCGCTCAATGGGTTAGATTTGAGTTTTACCTATTATCTCAACCCAAGTTGGAGTTTCGGTGCGAATTATTCGTTTGTCAGCAAAGACCTTTTTGAGAACGTTGATGGGCTTGGTGATATTGCACTTAACGCACCTAAAAACAAATTCGGGGCAAGCATCCAGTACCTTAATGCTGACCTCGGATTAGGCGTGGGACTCCGAACGCGTTTTGTGGCGGGTTTTCCTGTGCGATCCGGTGTTTACGTTGGCGATCTTGAATCGTATTACACAATCGATTTAAACGCCGGTTACGATCTGCCGATCGGTCCCAGACCCCGTCTCTCATTGACGGTACAGAATCTCCTGAACCGTAGGCATCAACAATTCATCGGTTCCCCAGAACTTGGACGGCTGTCGATGGTGCGCTTGACGCAGACTTTTTAGGTTCAATAGCGGGGAAAATTAGACGTACGAGACGTCTGTTGGCACACTTCTGAATGGACGGAATTTATCGCAGAAATAGTAGGAAACGGAGAGGGTGAACTTCTTGAGCGTGGAACGTTTCATGCCCACTGGTATGCTTTAATTTAACAATCCTTATATCGGACTCAAGCTATGCAACGCTTTACTTTCGTCTCGCTTTAACGGTGTACGTGGGCCAGGAAAAATAGAAGTCATCACCCTCTGGACGGACTGTGTAATGCTCTCGTGCCTCATCAGGTGAGAGTTGTGCAAACGCATCACGGACCTTCTGCACGACCTCGGGCGGGTTTTTCTCTGGACGTACCCACCAAAGAAATGACATCTGTGCATTTCGGGCATGTGCTGTTCTTTCAAGTGAAAACCCAGCATCCGTAATCATTGCATCCCATTGCGAGGGTGGATAACCATACACATGCGAGTTATCTCGGAGCTTCTCTACGCGGTTCTGCCATGCTCTTAGTTTTTCTGATTCCGGTGAAACAGAATCCGTCATGCAGAAGAGTCCATCTGTCCGTAAAACCCGATGGACTTCGCTTAAAAATGCTCGGACATCCTGAAAGTGATGGGGTGCAATTCGACAAGTTACTAAATCCAACGAAGCATCACTAAACGGCAATGCCTCGGCAGCAGCGACAGAAAATGCAATATTTTTTATGGCTTGTTCTTGTGCGAGTTCAACCGCCTTCTCGACCATTTCCGGGGTTAGATCCGTCGCCACGATATGTGCGACTTTCGGGGCAAGTGCGAATGCCGTAAACCCAGTTCCAGTAGCGATGTCTAAGGTCTGTTCCGTTCCTTTAGGGTCTGCGAAGTCGAGGAGTACGTTTAGCGTATTCCCTTTGGCATGGGTACTACTCTGCGCGTAGTAGTCGGCATGTTGGCTAAATTGGTCGCGAACCGCTGTGTGTATAGATTTCATTTTGGTTTCTGGTTGCAGGACTTGCGCAATTTTGACCGTAGCGTGTTCGGTTAGATGTGGATTATCGAAAAAGCACCAACACCCCTGACACAAACTAAAAGTTTGTGCTACAAAAGAGTAGTCTGCGTAAGTCCTAAATTAATTGAAAACAATAACCCCGCGCGCGTTTTCTCCGGCTTCCATATCCGCAAAAGCCTCATTAATCTGCTCAAGTCGATAGTGGCGGGTAATCAGTTCGTCCAGTTTCAATTTGCCTTCAGCGTAGAGATCAAGAAGTTTCGGCATATCCACCCGCGGTTGGCAGGATCCGTAAAATGAACCAATTAAACGTTTCTCACTCGAGACGAAGCGTTGCGCTGGAATGCTGAACTCGGATTCATGATGCGCCATTCCAACAATGACGGCACTCCCAGCCGGTCGGACCATATCGTATGCCTGTACAATCGTCTTGGGATTCCCAATGACCTCAAATGCGTAATCCACCCCCAAGCCATCTGTCAACTCCCGAACGGCTTCAACTGGATCCCCTTCAGCGGCGTTAACGACATCCGTTGCCCCAAATTTTTTCGCAAATTTGAGTTTCTTCTCCGCAATATCGACAGCGATAATCCGTTCTGCTTGTGCAAGCACGGCACCTTGAATGGCATTCAAACCGACACCGCCAGTCCCGATAACCGCTACGGTGCTGCCCGGTTCAACCTTTGCCGTGTTAAGCACTGCACCGACACCTGTCGTCACACCACATCCCACGAGTGCGGCTTGCTCTAACGAATAATGCGGTTCAATTTTGACGAGATTTTGTTGTGGCACAACCATGTATTCCGACATCGTTGCGATACGCGCCATCTGGAGAATCCCATCACCCGAACTGTTGTGGAGACGGTAAGTGCCATCCAATAGGAATCCGCGCGGCACATCGTAAGTTTGACAGAGGCAGACCCGCTCCATCTGACACATCCGACAATTACTACAATAACTCACAAAAGACAAAATCACAGGATCACCGGGCTGAAAACCAGTTACATTCCTGCCAACATGCTCAATCACGCCAGCCCCCTCATGACCGAGGGCGACAGCTGCGTCGTAGTAGATGGTTCCGGTTACCACAGAGAGATCCGAATGACAGACACCACTTGCAGCGGTCCGGACGAGAACCTCATTCTCCTTCGGATCATCTAATTCAAGTTCCTCAACAACGACAGGTTGATTATGCTCATACATAACAGCAGCACGCGTTTTCATTTCTTAGTTCCCTCTATAGCGTAATAGGCTTACAACAAGGATTCCAGATAACTTCTCGCCTTTCGCATGGAGTCAACGGGATCCGATTGACCTTCATAGACAATCGAGAGACACCCATTATAACCAACGCCTCGTAAGATTTCCAAAACGCGAGGGTAATCCAACCACTCCTCTACACCGCTATCAATCTGATAAAACTTCGTACGGACATAGACCGCATGCGGTGCTGTCTGTTCGATACTTGCATAGCAGTCGTAACCCGGATGTGAAGAACCTCGATGCCCGCTCGCACCCGGGGATCCTGCGTATTGTCCGGTGTCTAAGATATGTGTGAAATAGGGATGATCCGTTCCATTCAGGGCGCGTAAAACAGCAGTCCCATCGCGTGTAACGTTGTTGTGGTTGTGATTCTGTAACCCGACAAGGATTCCTGATTCATAGCCGTATTCAGCGACCTCCTTGAAGGCTTCAATCATCGGTGGCCATAAAGTCTCTTCATCGTCGCAGTCTTCAGGAACATAGGCGGCAAAGACTCGAACAATCGGACAACTCATAAAAGCGGCAACGTCAATCCACTGCTTGATGAGCGCGACTTGTTCGGCATGTTCGGCAACAGGACGACCAAAGTTGTTGCTAACACCAATATAACCTAACGGTAATCCTTTTCGCGCAAGGTCTTTCTTCAAATCTCGAAGATAGTCTGCATCGGTGGATTCAAATGCGCTTGAATGTAACTCGATAACATCAAAACCGAGATCGTACACAATTTGTGCGAAAGCAGAAGCAGTCGTATTTCTCACATTCAGAGACATCGTCCCTAATTTCATCATAACGGTGCTCTCCTTTTATCGTGCTGGGTAGTGGAAATTTTCAAGTGCGTTCGTCTAATTCGTCTTCTGTCTTATCGGTGTATTCTTGAAGGGATATTCGGGTCTGCTGGTGTAATACTATGAGGAATTTCCGCAAGGTTTGCTGAAGATATTGGAGTTGTTGCCGGTCAGCCTCAATGTCCTGAATTCGTGAATCGAAAAGCTCCAACCGGTTGAGTCGGTTGAAAATGTCTTCAATCAGATTCTGGATTTCGCCGAATCTCCGCCGTTCGTTTTCAGCGTGCTGTCGTTCTTCTTCGAGTTGCCGAATTTTATCTGACATGTCAGCGAGTTCTCTGCGTGTCTGTGTCAACTCTCTTTGGAGATTCTGCGTAAAACTTATTAATTTTTCTAAGGTATTGGTTGTTTTATAAACCGGCTGTCCCGGATTACCAAGATTTTTTTCTTCCTGAAGCGGCGGGCTTTTTTCTGGCGGAAATAGCGCGGCAACTTCATCCGATTGGTTAACCGGTGCGGGGGCATCTGTGCCTCCAAAAATGCCAATTAACTTAATATGATACGAAAACAGGGTATAAGTTTCTTTTCGCTCACTGTATGTAACTTGTACCCGTATCTCTTCATCAACCTTCAAGGCACTGAGACGGCTATGTATATTCCGAATCACTACCTCATTGTATCCGAATGAGTTATTTTTCTTTGGATTCAACTGCCGGAGGTACCGGTAGAGTTCCAATCCATCGGGGCTCTCACGTTCCAACCCTTCGGTTGTTAAAACACCGACGACTTCAGGATTTTCAGGATCTGATGCCGCATACTCGTCTGGTATGACGATATCCAGCGGCACCTCTCCGTGAACAGCCTTCATCCCGAGAACCCACTCCGTTTCCGATGTTCTGCTGCTGTATACAATGAAGTCGTAGGTAATTGCCATAGTTTTCTCTTTTTATGAAAGCATTTATTTTCCTAAAAGCGATTTTTAGACTATTAACTCTGGGCGTTGCTCCACTTCGTTCTGAAACGGTTTTCGGTTAATTCTAACACGACTGGTGCCCCCTACAGGTTTTAAGAGTCTTTGTTAACCGAGACCTATTTGATTCACTTTCACAATACTACTGCGAACTATGTCTGTAATCTCGACATAACCTGTGCAAGTTTCGGTATACAAGAGGTACCAACCCCTTCTACAGCGAAAGATGCGACACAATGTGCGAAGTTCAGTGCCTCTTTGACAGAACGACTTTGATAATAGTTAATCAAAAAGGCGGTCGCGAAAACATCACCAGCCCCCGTCGGATCTACCTCTCTAACGGAGTAGGCAACGGATTCAAGCTGCGTTCCACTTTGAAAAAGGGTTGCCCCGTGGGCACCTTGTGTCAGGACAACGATTCGGGTCAACTCGATATATCTTTCGAGTTCATCCGGATAACTACGGAGATCCTCATCACTCAGGATTAATACATCAATATGAGGTAAGATGTCCTTTGCTGTCGTCCACCGCTTTGCCTCAACCCTACCACTGGCATCCCACTGTCGGAGCCAGCCTTGTGGTGTCGCACCTATTAGCGTTTCGTCGCTGAAACAGTGAACGACTTCAGCGGAAACCTCATCTGCAATCGGACACAAGTAGGCTATATTACTTGTACGCCATTCGACAGGAATATCGCTTCCGTTTAATTGCTGGGCACTCCCAAGAATAAATTGCTGCCTGCGCCCCTTTGCGTCGTATTGGTTATCAAAAATTGTCGTCTCAGGAGATTCATGATAGACTGTTTTTATACCCTCTAAAAGTAGATTCTCCCGATCGAAGTTCGAGCCAACAGCTGTAACTGCTCGCGCATGGTGTCCGAGGTTTCGGGCAGTTAGTGTTGAGTACGAAGCAGATCCACCAAGGATATAACCGTTTGGCGAGACATCATAACAGAAGTGACCGACCGATAGAAAAGTCGTAGGCATTGGAGAGGACATATTCATATTCGCGTTATAATTCAAAGACAGGCTCCATATGTGCCCACCATTCGTCTGGCTGTGCCTCCGCTACTGGTTCTTGGAAGGTTCTCATCAACTCATCCCAAGCTTTACATTTCGGGTTCTCTTCGAGATAGCGCGGAAAATCGCGTTCTATATCAAAGGTATCAATCGTTTCCATCGCCATAAACAGACGGCATCCGAGCAGGTAGATATTCATCTTCGTGATGCCAACTGATTTCAGTGCCTCAATCACTTCGGGCCATGCTTCTCGGTGGTACGCTTTATATGTTTCAATAACAGATGGATCGTTTTTAAGATTTAGTGTTAAGCCGTAGTGTCTCATTTTAGTTTTTCCAGTGCCTTTCGGATGATTTCAGCATGGTCAAACGCGAGTTTCGGTCTTTTTAGAGTAGGGTTTGACTTGCAAGTTTGGTCGAAAAGAGCCGTAGTAACAGCAGGACGTGGATAGTCGTAACTAAACATTGTGTTTTATAATACTCGACTCAGTTGCTGGGTAAACCGAAAAGTTCTTTATTTTTAGTATTTATTATGATACCAAATTTTAATATTTTCGTCAACACTTTTCTCACAATCAACCAGAGCCGCACCCGTTTTAGTCTTACCAATACGCCTTGTCTTCCATTCGTGAGACTTCAAGCTTACCATAGGCACTCCAAATCCAACATCTCTTCTTGAAGAAAAACCGAACGAATTACAACAAATTAAGGTACCATAGCACTGAAGCAACTTACCTATAGAATCCGTCACGAATTCGGGTAATTTTTTCTTTGCTTGAAATAAGTGTATATACGGTGCTATAATAACTTTTGGACTTGCAGACAGTACCTGAAAACACTACCAAGGCAGGTAAAATCGAAAATGAAGGTCCTCCTTAAGAAAAACATCCCAAATGCCCTTCTCATTTCCATCGGGCTTCATATTCTCCTGATGATGATACTTGGGACCTTATATCGACAAAGACTCGATTGGCAGCCTAAACCTGTCACGGAGTTCGACATCATCAAAATTCGATTGCGGAGTTCCGTGCGTCCATTGAAAAGGCTTCGCCATCTGCCCCTACAACCCTCCACAGTTCCTGAAAATATGCAACAGATGGAGACGGTCGAGGTGCAACCTCCTGCGCTTCAGACATCAGCGGCACCCGTATCACATCAAGACGCTACCGTCGAATTACAAACCCCCGAACTTGCCTCTACTGTGCAAGGAGAACATACCTACGGAAAGGGATTACAGGCTAAACCTGTATCAGGATTAGGCAGCAGCGGTGGGGGAAGTGGATTGGGTTCACGCGTATCAGGTAATGGGAAACCCGGTGGCACCACTCGCGGATTTTTAGGGGGTACAAACGAGCAACCCGCTTCCGACATCGGAGGGTTAACACTTCCTGACCTCGCACTCACCAAGGTGGGAAGACATATCGTCGCAAACCGTGGATCCGACCTTGTTGACATCGTCTTTGTGATTGATGGCAGTGGGAGTATGAAAAACGACGTTGACGCGGTGCGCGAACATCTCAGTGCTATGACGGACCTTTTCGACGACGCAAATATGGACTTTACTATCGGCATCGTTACTTTCCGCGCTGGAACGGGCTATGGTTTACTCGGTTTGGACTTTGAGGTAATCCCCCAAATGCGTTCCATCTCTCAGATTAAGAAAGTGCTGTCACAACTGAAATTTCGTGGAGACGAGAACGGTTTAGACGCACTCATCCGAGCCGCCGATGAGGTGGCGTTTCGACAAGATGCTGAGGTCCATTTCATATTTGTCACAGACGAATATGTAAGTGGTGCATATTCTTCTATAGACGTAATGGTAAAGATGAAAACTGCTAAAATCAAGGTAGATGTTATCGGACGCGATGAACCGTTTCAGAAGTTCATCGCAAAGAGTACTGGTGGCTTATGGCTACCGATTTCAAGTCTCACGATTCAGTAGAACTATAAGCATAGAGCGGTGATGACCGATGCAGATAAAGGACAAATACTACGCTTTGGGATTGGCGTTTCTTTTCGTTGGGGTAAGTGCGTTTACCGCCAGTCATCATGAAATGTGGCGCGACGAGATTCAGGCATGGCTGATTGCTCGTGACAGTGGCTCAGTCTTTGAACTTTTCGCACATCTCAAATATGAGGGACATCCGGGTTTGTGGCATCTGTTTCTCATGCCACTCACGCGCATCACACACTCCCCTGTCATCATGCAGGTGTTCCACCTCCTGATCGCAGCAATCACCGTTTATCTTTTCGTTCGTTATGCCCCTTTCAACCTTCTCCAGAAATTCCTTTTCTGTTTCGGCTACTTCGTTCTCTATGAATACACTATTCTTGCGAGAAACTATGCGTTCGGACTTCTGCTGATAATCGTCCTTTGTATGCTTTTCAAGGAGCGTTACAAACGCTTTATTTGGGTGGGTTGCGTGCTATTTCTCCTGGCACATACGAGTGTCCATGCCTTAATTCTCACCATAGCAGTAGGCATCGCGCTCTGCTTCGAATACGTCTGCCACCGTTGCCGTCTAAGCCCCTTTACACAAGAAGGCGAGACGACAGCAGATAAACGAGCCATCTGGATCGGGTTCATTCTCATTGGAATCGGTATTACGACATCGGTTTTACAACTCATGCCCCCATCAGATACAGGGTTCGCTGTAGAATGGAAGTTTGCATACGAGCCGGAAGAATTGAGTAAAGTCATCAAACTCATCTCTCATGCATTTCTGCCAATACCCGAATTCTCGCTTAATTTTTGGAACAAACACCAATTAGAAACGTACGCCTTTTTCCAATCCATCCAAATTCCGTTCTGCTGTCTTCTGATGCTCTGCAGCGTGCTGTTACTACTCAAGCGTCCGACTGCACTCCTCATATATCTGTTGGCGATGTTTGGACTTTTAGTATTTTTCTATATCAAGTATTACGGTAGCATGCGGCACCACGGATTCCTGTTCATCACACTCCTGATGACCGGTTGGATTCATAAAGACTGCCCTGAGATAGACCTCCGACCCAACATTCTCAACGAATTACCGCAACGGTTCTTTTCCGCGTTTTTCACCTTCATCTTTATCTGTCATTTCATCGGAGGTATAACCGCAATTGTCCTGGAGCATCGACATGTCTTCTCTTACGGGAAACAGGTAGCTGAATATCTGCAAGAAAACGACATGCAAGATATGCAGATGGTCGGCGAGATAGATTACGCCGCCAGCACCATTGTCGGATACCTCCAAAAAGATCAGATTTATTACGTACACGGCAGTCGCTACGGTTCCTTTGTCAAATGGGACGATGTCCGAATGCCTGATGCCGATATTCCGGACATCCAGGTCGTTGAGGAAGCAAACATCCTGCAGACCCAGACCTCTCAGGATATTCTCATTATCATGAACCGCGCTTTAGCCCCGGAACTGGTTGTACAGCACAACCTCACCCTCCTGACTGAATTGATAGGTTCAATCGTTGATGATGAAGGCTTCTATCTCTACCGAATGCCAGCACCTTGATACAATTCCGTTTCCTTGTAGGAGGGATATCCGAATCCCGACTCTTTCTGAAAACTAATCGCTGATTGCTGAAAACTTTTTGCTTGACAGAATCTGTAATAAGTGCTACCATAATTAAATGTTGTTTTCGTCGGAGATACACTAAAAACGGAGAGCGTCTTAACACATGCCGAAACGTAGAAGAAAGCCCAAAAACGCCGATGCATCGGACGTGAATGGGGAAGATAATGTGGTACTGCATGAGACAGCCCCCTTGCAACTACGCTACTATGGCGATCCAGTCCTTCGTAAAAGAGCCGAACCGGTTGCAGAGATCACAGATGCAGAACTCCAACTCGCTGAACAGATGTTAGAGACACTGTACGCTACAGGCAATGGCATTGGGCTCGCCGCGACACAAGTCGGTATTTTGAAGAGACTCCTCATCGTTGACATAGGTGAAGTTGACGATGAGGAATACGAACCTCTGGTGCTGTTTAACCCCGAAATTCTGAGTTCTGATGGAGAAATTGTCGCTGAGGAAGGATGCCTCAGCATCCCCGATGTAACTGCTGATGTGAAACGTCCGGAACAAATTGTCGTTGAGGGGATTAATGTCGAGCGTCAACGCATCCGTATAGAAGCCGACGGCTTATTGGCGCGTGTTCTGCTACACGAAATAGATCATCTCAACGGTGTGCTTTTTATTGATCGGATCAGCGGGTTAAAACGCCGTTTGTTGAGCGACGAATTGCTGAGACTGCAAAAAGCCGAGCGACCTTCATAATATCGATAACCTACAGGCTATGCCACGGACGGAGGCTATTTCGGTACAACTTGTAAACCGAAACTTGCTATTCAGAAATATGCCAAAACAAAAACTTGAACCTATCCTACAAACAAAACTGAACCAACTCTATGCGTGCCTGCGCGCTTATGAGAAGGTCATCGTTGCATTTTCTGGTGGTGTTGATAGTACATTTCTTGCAGAGGCGGCACAACACGCACTCGGTAATAACGCTCTCGCCGTTACTGCCATTTCAGACTCCTATCCGATCCGAGAAATGAGAGCTGCGCAAGATATTGCCAAACAGATCGGGATCCGCTTTGAAACCGTCCACACGCAAGAATTAGAATTGGAAGGCTACGCGAGCAACCCGACGAACCGGTGCTTTTTCTGCAAAACGGAGTTGTTCGATAAGTTACGCCCCATCGCTGAAAAATACGACATGGGAACGATTGTCTACGGCGCAATCCCAGACGATGTTGGTGACCACCGTCCAGGAATGGATGCTGCGAAGGGGATGGGTATCCAAGCCCCTTTGATTGATGTTGACCTGACGAAAGCAGAGATTCGCGAGATTTCAAAGGTGTGGGACCTTCCAACATGGGACAAACCCGCATTTGCCTGCCTATCCTCACGGTTTCCTTACGGCATGCGTATCACCCGTGAACTGCTGCGACAGGTAGATGCCGCCGAGCAATTTCTCTATGATTTAGGTATCCGTCAATTCCGTGTCCGTCACCACGGGGATCTTGCCCGTATTGAACTCGAAGCGGAGGAGATTTCGCGGATGGTTTCAAAAACAGTACGCCACGACATCAGTTCGCACTTTAAAACACTCGGATATACGCATGTCGCGCTCGACCTGCAGGGGTATCGTTCCGGGAGTCTGAACGAGGGCGTCGCGACTTCATAATAAATCTAACATGTCCAATCAACAAACACAATCGCTTATCGGCGTAGAGTCCTTTAGTTGGAAAAAGTGGGATGCTTGTACACACTGTGGACTCTGTCTGCCAACCTGTCCAACCTATCGAGAATTAGGTTTAGAAACGGATTCACCAAGAGGTAGATTATATCTTATGGGGAGTGCCTTCAAGGATGAAGATGCCACCCCGCTCAACGAGGACTGGTCCGAATATATCTACCGGTGCTTAGACTGCCGAGCGTGTGAAACCGCCTGTCCTTCGGGTGTCCACTTTGGTGAACTGCTTGAGCAGGCACGCGCTATCTATGAACAGAACGCCCCCCGATCAGCAACTTACCGATTCTGGACGAACCTTGTCTTTAAACAAATTTTACCGAATAAAGAACGGTTGGACCTGATCTTTGAATTGATGTGGCTCTACCAGCGACTCGGTATCCGATGGCTCGTTCAAAAAACGGGTATCCTGAAACTGATGGGACAACTCGGGCAGATGGAATCATTACTCCCAAAGATCCCGTCACCACAATTGAAATACACGATACGCGACATTACACCGGCGGAAGGTGAAACCCGATATCGCGTCGGATTCATACCGGGGTGTATCATGAACCAAGTCTTCACTGAGACGAACGTCGCAACCATTCGGGTTTTAGCACAGAATGGCTGTGAGGTAGTCACCCCACGCCAGCAGACCTGTTGCGGGGCATTACATCTTCACAACGGCGTGCGAGATGTTGCTTCATCTCTCGCTAAGCAGAACATTGATGCATTTGAAACGGAGGACTTAGACGCGATCATTATCAACTCCGCTGGTTGCGGTGCGACGCTTAAGGAATACGAGGCACTTTTAGAACAAGATGCCGCTTATGCGGAGAAAGCAGAACGCTTCAGCCATAAGATGCGAGACATCAGCGAATTCTTAGCTGAGATAGAGATGGTCGCGCCGATGGGAAAAATCGAAAGACGCGTTACCTACGATGAACCTTGCCATCTCCTTCATGGGCAAAGCGTCCAGACGCAACCTCGTAAGGTACTACAAGCGATACCGGGGTTAGAATTGATTGAACTAACCGAATCCGAATGGTGTTGCGGGAGTGCTGGAATTTATAACATCACACAACCGGAACTATCACAGGAAATTTTAGAACGCAAGATGATGCACATCGCTGAAACGGATGCGGACATCATCGCGACAGGAAATCCGGGTTGCTTGCTCCAGATTCAACTCGGCATCCAAAAACACGGATTATCCATGAAAGCAATGCATCCTGTCAATCTCTTAGACTACGCCTATCGTGGTATCTCCCCAGAGGATTTTTTGCCAGAGCAATAAAGAAATCGCAGAACCATTAAGCCACGGCTTACATTCAAGCTATCTCGATCCCTACCAAGATAGGGTAAAATTTTTGTGAAACTGTGCTTATAAAGAAGCGTCCTATGTAATAGAACATAATTCAATAGGAGAACGATGATCTGACCAATGGTCAGACATAGGGATGCCCATAAATTAAAGTAATGTTTTTATCAGACAAAGATATTATCCAGTATATAAACAAAGGGAAAATTAAAATTTCCCCCGAGCCCGACTTGAAAACACAACTCGGCAGCTGCTCTATCGACTTCAGATTGAGTAACACCTTTCGTGTGTTTGAGCATAGTAAATACCCGTACATCGATCTGCGTGCGGAGATTGATATCAACGACCTGATGCGGAGGGTTGATGTCCCTGATGGGGATGCCTTCACGATGCAACCGGGTGAGTTTGTCTTGGCAGCAACGCAGGAAACGCTTGAATTAGCAGGCGATGTGTTGGCACGGCTTGAAGGCAGAAGTAGTTTGGGAAGGCTTGGTATTATCGTCCACAGCACCGCCGGACTCTTTGATCCGGGTTGGGTCGGCATTCCGACCTTGGAGTTAGGCAATCTCGGCCGCATGCCGGTCAAGTTGTATCCGGGTATGCGGATCTGTGCGTTCACTTTTGCGCAGCTTTCTTCGCCAGCCAGTGTGCCGTATCAACTCAAACCAGCAAACAAATATGCCGGACAAGATGGTCCAGAGACGAGCCGTTTTGCCAAAGATGTTGAATTCTCGTAGGAGCGACTTCATAGTCGTAATTCTTGGTTGGAGCGATCTTTAGGTTGGAACACTGCGCGCAAAAAACGGGCAATGCCATGCCTAATAATTTAGCAATATCTTGGAATTTTTAATATTAGGTGTGAGCAAAAAATCGTAGCAGTAATTCGTTCACGCTGCTTCTTTCGCTTTGCCCGTGTGTCTCGTGATTTCACACGAGCATTAACCTATTTTCGCCAACAAACACTGTTCCATGCGCTATGACAGTTGATTGGCATAAATTTTGCTTAACCAATCAGTAAGACACTCGTCAAGTGGTATGAGTTGCGCGTTCAGTTGACGAAGTTAGGACCTTTTCCTGAGTTACCGAAACGGGTTTTAAGACGACGGCGGCTTTCGCGCCACGTTTTCCTTACACCGTTTTATCAGATTATAGTCTCGGTCCCTGGATCGAGAAAATTTTGAGTTTTGATAGCAAGTTTCGGCTCTCAAGTTGCGCCGAAAAAATTTCGGAAACCTACAAGTTAGCCGAAATTAGGAGGATATGTAATGACACCAAGTGAGGTGGTTGCACTTGCAAAAGAACATGATGTAAAGATAGTTGACCTGAAATTCACGGATCTGCCGGGGATGTGGCAACATTTTTCCATGATGGCAGAGGAATTGACCGAAGACCTGTTTGAAGAAGGTTGCGGTTTTGATGGTTCGAGTATCCGTGGTTTCCAAGCAATTAATGAGAGCGATATGTTGCTTTTCCCAGATCCAACAACCGCTATTATCGACCCGGTCTGTAAGGTGCCGACGCTAAGTATTACGTGTAATATCAAAGATCCGATCACGTTGGAGAATTACACGCGTGATGTACGGTATATCGCACAGAAAGCAGAGGCGTATCTCCAATCCACCGGAATCGCAGATATGAGCTACTGGGGGCCTGAGGCAGAATTCTATCTCCTGAACGACATCCGCTACGGACAGAACCAGCACTCCGGTTTCTACTCCGTCGATTCTGTTGAAGGCAGTTGGAATTCGGGTCGCGAAGAGAACCCGAACCTCGGTTACAAACCGCGCTACAAAGAAGGTTACTTCCCGGTACCGCCTTCCGATACACTTCAAGACCTCCGCTCTGAGATCTGTCTCAAACTCATGGAAGCTGGCATTGATGTGGAAGTTCACCACCATGAAGTCGGCACCGCCGGGCAAGGCGAAATCGATATCCGTTTTGGTGAGTTAACCGCGACTGGCGATAAGATGGCGTTGTATAAGTACATCATCAAGAACGTGGCGCGCGAAAACAATCTCGTCGCGACTTTCATGCCGAAACCACTGTTTCAAGACAACGGTTCCGGAATGCACGTCCACCAAAGTCTCTGGAAAAACGGCAAGAACATCTTCTACGATCCACAAGGGTATTCGCTTCTCAGTGAGGATGCACTCTATTACATTGGCGGCTTGCTCGCACATGCCCGCTCGCTCTGTGCAATTATTGCCCCAACTACCAACTCTTACAAGCGGTTGGTCCCAGGGTATGAAGCCCCCGTGAACATTGCCTACTCGCAACGTAACCGTAGCGCATGTGTCCGTATTCCTGTCTACTCAAAGAGTGAGAAGGGGAAACGGATCGAATTCCGGACACCGGATCCGTCCTGTAATTCTTACCTCGCCTTTAGCGCGTTGCTCCTGGCAGGGCTTGATGGTATACAGAACCGCATCCATCCGGGCGAACCATTGGACAGAGATCTCTATGACCTCGAACCCGAAGAACTCGCGGACATCGAGTCCACGCCAGGGTCCCTCGGTGATGCCTTGGATGCCTTAGAGGAAGACCACGAATATCTCCTCAAGGGCGACGTGTTCACCCAAGATGTTTTGGATACTTGGATTGATTACAAACGTGAAAATGAGGTCGATGCAGTCAATATGCGACCACATCCGTATGAATTCTTCCTCTATCACGACATTTAGGTCGTGTGAACTCGGAAGTCACGTGATCCCGATGATCGTGATGGCGTACTTCAGCAGAGGTTTTGAAACATCACTTTATAGGGCGGATTCTTATATCCGCCCACCGCACTCGTACTTGTAAACCTTGGGGCACAGATTGCAAGCCCTGATTGAAAGGCAAAGCCGCTACACAACCGTATTCACTTTTCAGCAAGGAGAACCGCATGAAAAAGCTAGAATGTATTATCCGCCCCTTCAAATTGGAGGAGGTCAAAGAGGCACTCAGTAGTGTGGGTGTTCGGGGCATGACAGTCAGCGAAGTTCGTGGTTTCGGGCGTAGCCGTGGACATACCGAATTGTACCGCGGTAGCGAATACACGATCGAATTTGTCCCGAAGTTAAAAATCGAAATTGTTGTCGCAGAAGAGAACGTCGACAAAGTCGTTGAAGCCGTGCAACAGGCTGCTTCCACTGGTAAAATCGGTGATGGCAAAATTTTCGTCCTGCCCATTGATGAAACCATCCGCATCCGTACAGGTGAAAGAGGTCCTGCCGCTGTTTAACTTTCTATTCATATAGGGGTGGATGCCCTTCATATCCGCCCCTTTTTTCCTGTCGTTCGTTCCAATTTGTTGGGATACTCTCTCGTTGTATCCTTCCGTCCCTATCCTTCCTAATCTCTACTGTTCTCTCTATTTTCTATCTTTCCTCAAAATCAATTTTCCGACTGAAGGAATTTTATAGGATATTCACCGAACTTTGAAAAAAGAATCAATGTAAATAGGACTTACGCATTTCGTCTTAAAGTCCCCCTGATAAGGGGGATTTAGGGGGTTTAAAGGGCGAAAATTACCGCTTTTTGCGTCTAAATGTCCGATATTTGCTTAATTTGCGTAAGCCCTGGTAAAATGATTTTTTTCGTCAAAACCACGTATTTTTTTCAAATTCACTTGACAAAAAAAAACTAAAATTTAGAATGTATTAGAAGTTGAATAGAAAATGGTATTGGATCGCAAAAACTATTATCTATTCTATCCTGTAGATTTGAACCGATCAACATACCTTCACATTCCCTCATTTTCAGAAAGGAGAATCTATAATGCGGAAAAAGATTTTGATAATTGCTATTGCAGCATTTTTGGTGATCGGATTTGTGCCAATATCGCCGACTCCTGTATCTCCACCGGAAGCCGAAGCAGACACATTCCACATTGAGTGCGAGTGGATAATTAAGACCAACGCTGTATATTTATTCTGTTGGTGGGAGATTCACGACCACTAATAGCAAAGCCCAGTAGTAACCTGTATAGCAGGGCGATCTCATTGTGGATCGCCTTCCAATCATTATGGAGAAACAATGCGATTCGTTATTATTTTTAGCAGTCTCATTTGTCTATCACTCTTCAATTTTGGATGTATAGGCAACCAGCAGAAAACCTCGAATCAAGAGCAGACACCTACAGAAGATGAACAAACTGCCACATCCATTGAAGACGCGATAGACACTGGAGAAAAACCACCTCCCGAGGATAGTCAGGTAGAAAATCACATCCTTGGAGACACTCAACAAGGAAGCACTCCCACTGATCTCACAGTAGATGAGGCGCAAGAGCATTACCTTGCATTCTTTTCACTTCTCAAGACGGACCAGGAAGCCGCGATTGCTGAACTCTCCGAATACGTTAAACTTCGTTTCGGGACACACCCACTTACAGACAAATGGATCAAACTCGCTGATCGCCTTGTTCTTGATGGAAAAGGGACCTTTTTGGATATGCAACATTACACAGAATGGCATGTTCAGATGCTTACAGATGTTAAGCCCGAAGAACGAACACAAGCACACACCGAATTGCTCAAAGATCTAAAAGACGCTATGAGAGGACTGGAATCAATGGGTAAACTGCTTGAAAGCCAAGGCAAAGATCTCGAAACTTATGAGATGCCAGGCAGGTTTGATTCACCATAGCCAGGACGCTCTGCTTTCTCATGAAAGGAGCGGAGGATGTACATTAAATCTTAGGTATTGCCACTATTCTGGTTATCTTCTTAAGGATTTTGCATAGGTAATCATATAGCACAGTTTTCATGATCGAGAAACTGCGTCTTTAACGACTTGAGTTTTCATTTGGCCTTAGCAATATCATCATTAAGCAGGACCCTTATAACCTGTATGGAGAAACAATGCGATTCCTAATTATCTTCATCGGTCTTATTTGTTTATCACACTTCACTTCTGGATGCATAGGCAATCAGGGGAGAATTTCAAATCAAGAGCAGACACCTACAGAAGATGAACAAACTGCCACATCTGCTGAAGACGCGATAACTCGCGGAGAAAAACCACCTCCCGAGGATAGTCAGGTAGAAGATCACATCCTTGGAGACACTCAACAAGGAAGCACTCCCACTGATCTCACAGTAGATGAGGCACAAGAGCATTACCTTGCATTCTTTTCACTTCTCAAGACGGACCAGGAAGCCGCGATTGCTGAGCTCTCAGAGTACGCTAAACTTCGTTTCGGAGGACACCCACTTACGGACAAATGGATCAAACTCGCTAATCGCCTTGTTCTTGATGGAAAAGGGACCTTTTTGGATATGCAACATTACACAGAATGGCATCTTCAGATGCTAACGGATGTGGCACCTGAAAATCGGACTGCGGCATATACCGAATTGCTTGAAATTCATCAGAATGCTATGCAGCAGATCGAGATGATGGGCAAAATTTTTGAGCAACAAGGCAAGAATCTGGAAACTTATGAAATGCCAGCTACGTTTATTACACAATAATAGTGGCATTTCATTTATTCTCATAAATGGAGAATGATATGAAGATACAGTCTTATATTACAGTATTAGGTATTGGGGCGATGCTGACTATCCTAATTTGTAGTGGTCTTTTTTTCTACCTCCGCTGGGATAATCAACGCTTTGTGGGGGAACTCCCAGAGTTACCCAAATTTGAAGATATCTCAGTCCCAGTTGAACAAAGGGGGTTGAAAATAAAAGAAGATCCAGCACAGGTGCCATCCGTAACAACAGTGGAACCTGAAGTTGTAGAAAACCTTCCCATAACGCCTGAAATACCCGATATCGAAACAGAAGGACAAGCGTTTCAAGAAACAGATACAGCCGAGTTTGACTTGGAATTGGATCCACTTTCCCTTTCTACAATAGAACTTCCGGAAGCATTACCCGAATCACCAGTCGAGGGAATCGACTGGGTAAAGGTGAAAGCAGCCAGTCAAGATTATAACGACTTTCTTGAAACCGATCCAGATTATGCTTATGAACGGCTCACGGATCGCTTTCAAGAGATGTTTGGAGACCGTCCTGAAATTGAGACACTGATTGAAAATATAAGACGTTCAAATGAAGGTACCTTGGCCCTTGATGACGCAATTATCATGACAGAAGCAGCTATAGATATTTTACCAGCGGATGAAACTGAAGCGATCAGGCAGCTGTCGGAAAATCTTGAAGTCTTCCGAGAAATTAAGGCGTTCCAAGAGGAAGGCGGGAATGTGAATGTCGAATTTAAAATTTCCGTAGGAGGAGAGTAAACAAACTCAATTTCCACTTTCCACGAGTGCAGCGGTGCGGCCTCTCCATAACATTCCGTCTAACAGCTCTGTATTACATCCACATGCGGTAGTGCCGTCTTTCAAATACAGCACTATAACATGCCTTTTCTCCAAGTGAAGTCAAACTTGAGTATATTGAAAACCGTCAAACAGAGTTTTCCTGCAATTTCATTAGTTATTGTCCTACTTCTTTCGTTCGGACTTAAACTTAACAATCTCGGGCACCTGAATTTTGGGAGCGTCGATGAATGCTGTCATGCCCTCGTTGCCAAAAACCTACTCAAACATCCCTTTAAGCCCACGCTTATTGATATTCCCTATCTCCCTTATAAAGAGGCGACGTGGAGTGAAAATCATATATGGCTCCACAAACCGATTCTCCCACTTTGGCAGATATGCGTTTCCTATTGGACCTTAGGTGTCAGCACCTTCGCGCTCCGACTCCCCAGTGCAATCCTCAGCACCTTCGCTGCCGGGTTTACCTATCTGATTGGCACACAATTCTTAACGCGTCGTGCCGCGGTTACCGCTACTACTATTCAGGCATTCTCAGGGTTCATCATGCAGCTGACACACGGTTACCAATTCAGCGATGCAATTGACATTTCGCTGCTGTTTTACTGTGAACTCGGTATTTACGGAGTCGTTCGGACTATAAAAACAGGTCAATGGCGATTCGTCTTATTGGCAGGGATAGCTCAAGGGCTCGCCTTTCTTTCAAAAACCTATCCAGCATTCATTATCACGGGTGTTGCTTTCACAGTTTGGTTAGCCTCCAAGTTTAGTTTAGCAAAAAAGGAGGAGTGTCGCCTCCGTGGACAGCACATTTTAGGCATGTTGATAACAACAATCCTTATTGCTGGCCCGTGGATGTTGTACACCGCCTTTCAGTATCCCGTTGAGTTCAAAATTGAACATAATTACATTTTCAGGCATTTAACAGAAGACGTTGAGGGGTGGCGTGCCCCCTGGTACAAAGTGTTTCTGTATAGTGCTCAGATATTTAACCTATTCACTGTTCCGGTTGTTGTGGCAGTTTGTTGTTCGTTTCTTCGCCCTTTCCGAGAGAAAAATATCGGTCTCTATTTACTTTATGCCTGGGGGTTTGGGGTTCTACTCCCTTTTTCGCTGGCTACGACGAAAACGCCGAGCGCGACACTCATCAGTATGCCTGCGTTTCTATTGATACTCGGTGGCTTCGTAGAGCGAACCACACGTCACAAATCCAACGACTCCCCCTACAGACGCAGGATTCGTGTTGCTTGGGCAACCCTGCTCGTGGTTCTATGCGTTGGAGAGAGTATTCAGGCTTGGCGGGTCACCCAAACTCGCAATGAACACACACTCTCTGAGATCGCCGCGTTTGCGGGGGAACATCTGCCGAAAAATGCTGTTCTTCTTACCGAAACTAATGTCCGAAAAGGAGAAACCCATTATGATTATCTCCGCCTGATGTTCTTCACAGAACATACCGCGCGTCCCTACTATTTAAAAAGTGCGTGGAAATCCCTCAGCCAACAAGTTAGAGAGCAAGGAGGTCTCCCGTATGTTGTCACCTTTCGCGAACTCGACTTACCTTTACTCTTCAAAAGCAAAGCAGATAAGCGGACAATATATTTGGCAGAACTGAGCGACTAACACACTCTTAGGATCATTTATAGCAGATTTTAGTAGGATTTGGGCCCTCTCAAAGAAACCCCTTTAGCGTCCTTTCGTGTGGCACAAACGAACAGTCTCTGCTACAATTCCCTCACATTCATTTGCACTAATTTAGCAATGAAGCCACGAGTGCCTCCATCGTTGGTACTGTTCCTGCAGCAGGTAATGAGGACTTCGCCGCCCATGTCTCGTACCCGCCCTCCTGTGTCAACGCCTTATCCGTGCAGATGTAACCGATATACCCATTCGCTAAGCTGACGAGAAACGTTGGCTTCGCATCGGATTTAGCCTTGATATTCATTCCCGTCTCAACGAACACCTCTCCAGGCAAGGCTACAATCGCTGCCTCACCCAGACGGATAACTTGAACCGGCGCGGTCATCTGTGTCGGTAACTTCGCCAATCGCTGGCATTCATGCGCGTAGACATCAACCAGTGCATGCGGTATCGGTTCCCCGACGACCCAACTAAACGGACCCGTTTCGTAGGCATCGTAAGTTCCTTGTGGCACAGACAGCACCTGTTCAGCAATTTGAAGGTCTTCAGCAGTAATCTCTTTACGTTGGAACGTTAGTGTGGCAAGGTCTCCGCTGAGGTCGAGCGTTTCGTGCATCTCCATGAGTTGCTTCTCGACAATAAAATGTCCCGCGAGAACGTTCGCCATTTTCACCGCCTGTTGATGTCCGCTCGCTGTCCATTTCGTCTGTCCACTGAAGTCGGTATTGTTAATCTGTCCTGATGCGGCGTTCCAGAGGAGTGAGATGCATGTATCCCCCAGATAGTGTCGCATAAGTCGATCAAAGTGCCCAAAATAGTCTGCGGAGAGTGCATTGCTGTTGTCTGTACCGATGTAGTGGAGCGAAAAGTTCGCAACAGCGGAGATAGGTGTACCATCATCAGCTTCAACAAACATCATCGCCACCTCTGGATCGATTGTACCCGTTGGTTCCACAAGATCGGGGTTTTCGATACCGGGGTTAAAACGGACGGTGCCGTCTTTCATGTGCCACCGTCGATTGAAGGTGATGCGTTCTTCATTCACACTGGCAAACCCCACCCGTGCGGGTTTGAGTCGCCATACTGCAAGTTCAACGGCATCGGCGATTTTCAGTGATGCCCATTCTGTATACTCGGTATCTTCATCAACACCGAGCAGATCTGCGATTGCGACAGCGGTATGTGTATGCGTGGCGTTCACCATGACGTGTGCTGGTGGAATATCGCATCTATCAGCGATACGCGCTTTGGCGGCATTTGCTACTTTTTCCGGTATAGCGATGAGATCGCAGGTAACTATTGCGATACGCGTTGTTCCGTTATCAATGACGACTGCTTTAGCAAACAGTTCGTCGTCAACATTTTCAGCGTATCTCGGTCGGAAACCGCCCGGTATTCTCGTGCCGAGTGGTGGCGTGATATTCGTGCTGGCACTTCCTGCTCTAAGAGTTGTTTCCATATTTTAATTATTCCTTGCGGTTAAACAACAGGAAAACCTGTGCTTTGAAGCTTTTTGCTCAAGAGCCGCCCCCCACTTCGTTTCGGGCTAAGTTCTTGATGACATTTTAGATTGGATCACTCTTCTTAATGCGAACTTCGTGAAGCAGTGAGAGTTATCTCACAGAGAAGATCACCGTGTAAGCGGAATGGGATATGTACTCCAGTTTGCGTGAGGTAGAGTGCCTCCGGTGTAATGGTGTCTACAGTGCCACGCAAAACGACGGACGAACCGATCCGGCGTTCGGCGATGACATCTGCCAACTTTTCGCGGAGTGTCGTGAGCTGATCTTCCAATGGAAAGACAAGTTCCTCCTCAACCGTTTCTCGAAGGCGCGGAAAGAAACCTTCTCCGACACCTCGTGCAATATCCAAGAGTAGACTTCGCGTCGTTAGCGTGTAGTCAAATTCGGTGACAGAAAGGGACATCGTTGCGGTGTCATATATAGGTGTCCCGAGTAGGTAGAGCTGCCCCTCCGCGCCGAATGAAGGCATACTGAACTCAATGCCCGCCGCAAGCTGGGTGCCGCTGCCGTAGAGGGTCAACTTCCTAACGAACGTATCAATTCCCTTGAGTTTGTGAGGTTTTTCAACATGGGGCTTGGCAAAGTCTTCAACAGTAGCGTAAGTTATCTCAATCGGTGCCATGATCTGGTAACCAGATTCAAGGACCTCCACGAATTGAATGTCTGGCACGTCAGCGGTCGCATTATGAGGAACCTCCGTTAATACATCTCCCATATGCGCGTGAAGATAGGTTTCTATGCCAAGGCTGAACGAGAGCATTTTTCCATCACTCGACAGCTGCTGCGCGAGAATTTCCAGAGGCTCTATGGTGAGTGCGATTCGCGGTTCTTGATTGATAACTATCGGTTCGTAGAGTCCTGCCCATAAACCAGCGACGCGAGTCTTTACGTCTATATTGGTGATATACTCGACAATAAGGTTCTCTAATTTGGGAAAAACTGCTTCCCGCACCAATTTGGTAAGAATCCGACGGACTGAGATTGTAATCCCCAAAATTTCAATTTCCGCTCTCTGGACAGAAATATCAGAGGTTGTTTTGGCAGTTATACGCCAATCCGAGTTAAGTGTTGGGGTAAGGGTGAGTGATGCAGTCGCGTTTCCTTCAATATCTTCACGTTTCTGGACGACCTGTCCGAAGATTTTTTTTGAGACGCGTGCCCATCCGCTGAACCGGAATGGAACATTTACCGAGACAGTTCCATCTGCCGTGCCAGTCATTGTGAGGGAATCAAGATTCAGTTTAATGGCGGCCTCAATGGCACCATCTTTTCGTTGGATGGGTTTGCTGAGATAGTCTCTGAGTGCGGATTCCGCTAACGTTTTAACATCATGTATAGGCAGACTTGCCTTCACAGCAATGACTGAAGGGATTGGTGGCGGCAATGGAACAGGCGTAACTTCCCGCGGCGGCGCGGGTGCTTGGATGGTGAAGTCGGAACCGCGCGGCATGAGAAGGAATAGCGTAATGCAGATTAACAGAACGCCACTCGAAACCACACCGACAATTATTTTCGTCCGTTTCGTCATGATTGCAGCCTCGGGATACCGCTTGAGATTTTGTGTTCTCGGTCAATACGAAATGGCTGAATGTCGAAAATTGTTTTCCCTGTTTGTGCCAATTCACTTAGAACGCGCCCGACAAGGGGACAAAATTTAAAGCCGTGTCCTGAAAAGCCTGCGGCAATCAACAAATCCGGACAGTGCGGGTGCGCGTCAATGATAAAATCTTCATCGGAGGTTTCGGTATAGAGACAGACTTCAGCATGGGCAGTTTTACCGAGTGCCGGGATGCGTTCTTCCACATACGTATCTACGTGAGCAACATAATCTGCATCGACGACGCGTTCGCACGTCTCTGGAGAAACGATCTTTCCCCTTCCATGCCTCCCAATTTTTAATCCATTTCTCCCAAAATAGGGAACGCCATAGAGGAATTCGCCATCTGCCGTTGCTTCGGTGAAGACCGGAAACCGTTCCCCTTGGAAACGTGCAGTATCCTGGGGCTGGTAATAACAGACTTGTTGCTTCGTAACGGTGAGTGGGAGATTCACTTCCAAGAGCAGGGACGCTGTCCACGCCCCTGCCGTTACGATAATTTTTCTGCCGTGAAACGAACCGTTTTCAGTCCGAACAACTGGAACATCCACCTGCCAATCAATAGCGGTTACAGGAGCCTGCTCTCGGACTGTTGCCCCGTGCTGTTCTGCCAATTGCAAATGCGTCAAAACGCATTCAGCGGCATGAAGGAAACCGGTGTCCATCTGATAGAGAATGTCCATGTCGTTGGACACGCGAAATTGCGGAAAACGTTCTGCCAATTCCGTCGCATCCCACCACTCAGATTCAACACCCGCTGCATCTAAGCTGCGTCGCGCCGCACGTCCGTACAGGTTCCCTTTTGTACCGAGTGTCACACTCCCAGTGATAAATAGGAGTGGTTTCCCTGACACAGATTCAAGGTCGCGCCATTCCTTATAGGCGGTTTTCATCAATTCCGTGTAGAAAGGCTTATCGTAGAAGAATCGGATGATACGGGTTTCGCCGTGCGAACTGCCGAACGTATGTCCACGCTGAAATTGTTCTAAGACAAGCACGTTCGCGCCGGACTTGGCGAGATGGTATGCAGTCGCGCTCCCCATCCCACCGGCACCGATGATGATTGTATCGTAGATATTTTTAATTATACCTTGCGGTTCGGTCAGGTGGATTTGTGCATTCACGTACCTTCCCGTATATCCGCCCTCCACTACGTTACGGGCTACTTCATCATTTTTATAGTGGATTCTGTAATTACTTTTACACTAAACTCGGTGCGGTTAGAAACCGAACCTA
>Ga0209022_1000286_pt1 | contig 66433 bp, 71 predicted proteins | sample PinacodermPK_FD_187300 | JGI IMG/M metagenome (GOLD analysis project Ga0209022, IMG submission 187300) | Host-associated microbial community of the marine sponge Aplysina aerophoba from Gulf of Piran - sponge pinacoderm, lysed by proteinase... | ecosystem: Host-associated > Porifera > Sponge >... | reverse complement strand
CAACTTTCCTGTTGATGGATTTCACCGTATTGATTACTTCAAGGTGGCTTTCGTGAGTCCCGTGTGACATGTTGAGGCGCACGGCGTTCATGCCCGCCTCGTACATTTTCATCAGCATCTCGTACGAGCTTGTGGAGGGGCCGGCGGTACAGATTATCTTCGTTTTTCTAAATGGTTTCATAAACGGGGGAATATGTCGGTAAATTTAAAAATGCAAAGTTTTTTAAGCCTGAAGTTAATATATCGAGACGGCAGGAAAGAATGTGGGTTGCTGAAGCATGTTCTATGATTCTTTTTCGTCTGGTTTCTTGTGAATAATTTCCTGCGGTTGCTCTAGATGTTCTTGCGGAACATGACGCACAATATCTCTGGAATCGTGAAGCACTCTGCTTATAACTACCTCGTTTTCGTTCGGCAGGAAATAAAGAATGAAATGACGGGGTTTTTTTACGGTTTTTCCCGCTCTGGTACGACTTAGCATTGTGTGGTAACTGCAAATATTTTTACTGATTTCGGGTCGCCTTTTGCTCCCTAGACGATATGGGTCTTCTCTTACATCACGGATAGCCTGCTTGAGAAGAGTGTCGTAAGAATCTGCTGCCCTGTGCCCGTAATGCTTAACTGTGTATGTCCGAATATCGATCAAGTCGGAGCGGGCCGGGTTGGTGATCGTGAGTTTACGCATGATCACCTGTTCTCCGTCATCTTTCGGCGGCTTCCTTGGCTATTTGGCTAAAAAACCGGTCCAATGCGGCGTCATCTTCAATAAGAGTGATTTCCCCTCGACTGTAGGCTTCTTCTCCCACTTTTGCTTCCCGCCGCAATGCCTCGAGTTTAGCTTTCGCTTCCAGTTCTTCCCTTTCTAGAAGATGCAGAGCCGCTCTAACAACTTCGCTGGCATTTTTGAAGCGACCGGAGTTTACCTGCCGGGTCAAAAAAGAATTATAGCGGTCAGTCAGGTTTATATTGCGGGTAGGCATGTGTCTATCTCCACGGTGCATAGGATATTCAAAGGAAGTGAGATTGTCAATTTTTGCCAATTTTTCATTTCTTTGGCATACAGTTAATCATCTTTGAAACAAGACCCTGTTCCTTCTCCGGTTTGACCACGTTTGAGAGGAATAGGGAGAAATTGTGACTTCCGGGTGCCGGACATCTCAAGCAGCGAGGAGTTTCGGTTAAGTTCCCGTATGAGTGAAGAAACCGATTCGTGCTGCAAGACTATCCCCGCGATCAGGGCCTTCCACATCGCGGACAACCGGTGTTCGTTAGGGCATTTTTTACGCATGGCTCTCAGGGCGTGAATGATATCGCCGTCGGGCAAGGCGTCTACAACGAGTTGGCATTAATATCTTGAAGAGATTCCCATAATTATGGTAATATGGCAGCATGAAAACCATCATTGAAATTCCAGACGCCGTTTTCAGACAGGCCAAAGCCCTTGCGGCTAGTCGCGGCATCTCTTTGAAACGGTTTTTCACCGAAGCACTCCAGGAACATATCCGTCGTCGCACAGGCAAAACGGACCCTCCATGGATGGCCGGATTCGGTGCGCTGTCGGATATCTCGGACGAGAGCCGCCGCATCCTTGGGACAATCGAGGAGGAATTTGAAGCGATTTCCCCTGAGGATATCGCGTGATACTCGATATCAACGCCTTGTCCGCATGGTCAGAAGGACTTGTGACAGTTGATGCCTCTTTTCGGGCCACTGACCTGCTTGTTGTTCCGTCGGCATTATACGAAAGTGCGAACTAAGGACAGGAGGCAGCTTTGAACCCCGACGACCCCGGTCTTTTCAGACCTCAGAAAGAATCTCTCCCTCTTCCCGAGAGAATGAGGCCCGAGAGCATAGAACAAATGGTAGGCCAGGAGCACCTGGTAGGGCCGGACGGGCTCGTGACGAAAACGCTTGAGGCCGGGGGAGCGCATTCCATGATATTCTGGGGTCCACCCGGAACGGGCAAGACGACGCTTTCAAGGCTCATTGCGGGCAGGGCGGGTGCCAGGTTCGTACAGATAAACGCGATTTCCTCAGGGGTAAAGGAGCTTAGGGATATCGTCGCAGCGGCGAAAGACGCTCTTTACTCCGGGCGCAAGACCGTGCTTTTCATCGATGAAATACACAGGTTCAACAAGGCGCAGCAGGCTGCGCTTCTAAAAAGCGTCGAAGAGGGGGTTCTGATTCTCATAGGGGCTACCACTGAGAACCCCTCGTTTGAGGTAATAAGTCCGCTTCTCTCCCGCTGCCAGGTCTATGTTCTTAACCCGCTTCCGGCGCAGGAGCTTGACCGGATACTCGAAAAAGTCTTCTCCGAGGACAAACTTCTTGCGGGCACTGGCATTTCGGCCGAGGCTCGAGCCGAACTCATAGCGCTTTGCGGAGGAGACGCCAGGGTTATGCTAAACGCCCTTGAAATCGCTTCCTCTCTTCTCCGTTCAAAAAAACTTTCTGAGATCGATACCGATCTTGTAAAGGAGATTTTCCAGAAAACAGGCCTTCTCTACGACAGGGCGGGGGAGGAGCACTACAATACGATTTCCGCTTTTATAAAAAGCGTAAGGGGAAGCGACCCCGACGCGGCGGTTTATTACCTGGCGAGAATGCTTGAGGCTGGAGAAGACCCGAAGTTTATCGCAAGGCGCCTTGTGATACTTGCTTCAGAAGATATTGGAAACGCCGAACCTTACGCGCTTACCCTCGCGACCGACTGCTTCACTGCGGTTAATTACGTGGGGATGCCCGAGAGCAGGATAATCCTCTCTCAGGTTACAACCTATCTCGCCAGTTGTCCCAAGAGCAACGCCGCTTACAGAGCTATACGGAAGGCTGAAAAAGATGTGAGAGAAAATCCGGGACTCCAGATTCCGCTTCACCTGAGAAACGCACCGACGAAGCTCATGAAGGACCTTGGCTACAAAGAGGGCTACAAGTACGCCCACGACTACGAGGACCATTTTGTCGAAGATCATTTTCTTCCCGAGGAGATAAAGGACAACGTTTACTACGAACCCACGGACAAGGGGAGGGAGGCGAATCTCAAGAAGTACCTTGATGCCAGGTGGAAGAAGAGAAAAAAGTGATCGGGGGGATCAGTTTTTTCTCTGTATGAGCTCGATTTTGTAAGAATCGGGATCCTCGACGAAAGCTATCACGGTGGTCCCATGTTTCATGGGCCCCGGGGCTCTGGTTACCCGCCCACCGGCCTGTTCTATTTTCTCGCACGTCGCATATATGTCTTCTACTCCAAACGCCATGTGTCCGTAACCCTCTCCAAGGTCGTATTGCGAGGTGTCCCAGTTATGCGTGAGTTCGAGGAAAGGTTCCGTATCGCCGCCGTAACCCAGAAAAGCAAGCGTGAAGCGGCCTTCGGGATAATCGGTTTTCCTGTGAAACTTAAGACCGATGATGTCGGTATAGAACGCGACCGACTTCTCAAGATCGCCAACCCTTATCATCGTGTGAAGATATTTCATATGTTTGCCCACCCGGTTTGTCCGATTTTGCTTATCAATTATTATACTCTGTGATCTCCTGAGCGGTAAAGAGACCTCAGAGGTGTGAGATGACCGAAAAGAAGATAGAAAAACCGAAAACCAGAAAACCTGTTTCCACCAGACCCGGTAAGGTTATCCCCTCGAAAAAAGACATGGAGACTAAGAAGAGATTCAGGAAAGCGGACTGGGAAAAGGAAATCAAGAAATAAGTTTATGGGAACCTCCGAAAACGTAAAAGCGGGGATAACCGGGGCGACGGGTTTTATCGGCAGCAAGCTTGCTGAAAAACTTGCAAGCGACGGTTTCTCGATAAGATGTCTGGTAAGAGAGACAAGCGATACTTCGAAGCTGCGCTCTTTAGGAGCGGAGCTTGTCCACGGGGATCTTTGCGACTCAAAGTCGCTTCAGACTTTTCCGCAGGGGTGCGATTACGTTTTTCATCTTGCTTCCAAGGTTTCTGACTGGGGACCTAGGGATGATTTCTTCAGGCAAAACGTTGAGGCGACGGAAACGCTTCTTGGTTCTTCGCGCGAAGCGGGGGTGAAAAGGTTCGTCTACATGAGTTCCTCCACCGTGATCTGGAACGCCTCTTTTCTTGGGACGGTCAATCTCGAGGAGATAGACGAGACCTATCCCTATCCGAAAAGCCACCACAATTTCTATAATGAAACCAAGGCCTTATCTGAAAAACTTGTGAGAGAATATAGCGGACGGGGAGGCTTGGAGACAGTCATACTAAGACCGTCAAATGTCTGGGGAGCCGGCGACACGGTCATACTTCCGAGAATAGCCGATGCTTGCCTGAAAGGGATTCTGGTTAACATGGGTTTCAACAGAAAGATCGTTTCTCCATGCCATGTGCTTAACCTTGTTCACGCCGCGGTGCTCTCAGCTCTTTCTCCCGCCGGGGCGGGCAATATCTACTTTGTAAACGATGGGGCGCGGATTGATAACCGCCGGTTTGTCTCGGATCAACTTTCGTCAATAGGAATTGAGTGGAAGCCGGGAATCACCGTACCTTATACCCTTGGGTATGCAGTTGCTTTCATTCTTGAGAAAATCTTCGAACTCAAGAGGTCAAAAACTCCTCCTGTGCTTACCCGCTTCGGTGTCTCTGCCCTATCAAAAAGCAGAACCTACAGTATAGGGAGAGCTAGAAAGGATCTGGGGTATGAACCTGTGTGCGGTTACGAAGCGGGAATGAAGGGACTTGCGGAGTGGATTTCAGAGATTGGCGGTTATGAAAAAATCCTCGGAAGGGGAAAATGATATGCAACCCGGCGCCTTTGCGATAGAAACCAGGGGGCTTGAAAAGCAGTTCGGGTTTTTCCCAGTTCTTAGGGGAATTGATTTTGTCGTCGGCCAAGGGGAATTTCTCACGATTTTCGGTCCAAACGGCGCCGGCAAGTCAACCCTGCTTTCCATCCTTTCAACATTCATAAAGCCCGGTGGCGGAGAGGTCTTCGTGGCGGGCTTTGATGTCTCCAGGGAAAAGGAGCAGATAAGAAAACTGATAGGGTTCATTTCCCATAACACGATGCTTTATGAAAACCTTACCGCCCGGGAGAATCTTGAATTCATAGGGGCTTTCTACGAAGTTCCGGACCTTCAGGAGAGATGCTCCGATATTCTCGAGAGGGTAGAGCTTTACGCCAAGAAAGACGCGCTTGTAAGTACGCTTTCTTTTGGAACACGCCAGCGCCTTGCTATCGCCAGGACGCTTCTTCATGACCCCCGGATACTTTTTCTTGATGAACCGTACAGTGGGCTTGATTACGGCGGAGCCGCCATTCTCACTTCAATCCTTGGTTCAATGAAGATGGACAAAACCGTAGTTATGACGACCCATAATGTCTACGAGGGGCTTTCGCTGTGCGATAAAGTCGCGATCCTTGATCACGGAGAGGTGGTCTATTCCTCCGCGCAGAAGCCCGGTCGCGACGAATTTCAGGATATCTACATGTCTTGCGTCAGAAGCGGTGGCGGCCAGTGAGAAAAATACTTCTTATATTCAGAAAGGATTTTCTTGTTGAGTGGCGTTCAAAGCAGATATTTCCAACTATGTTTGTATTCTCGCTTCTGCTTCTTCTGGTCTTTAATGTCGCCTTTGAATTCCGCTCGGATATTAATTTCCGGACTGTCTCGGCCGTTGTATGGATAACCTTTATTTTCTCGGGACTTCTGGCCCTTGGAAGATCTTTTTCACTTGAAAAGGAGAACAATGCCTTCGCGTTTCTTCTTCTCACCCCTGTCAGCAGAAGCTACATCTATCTTGGAAAGCTGCTTTCAAACGTGGTTATGGTTCTGCTCTCGGAGCTTTTCATACTTCCGCTCTTCCTTCTGTTTTTCCTTTTTGACGCAAAGGGGATCTCTCTTTCCCTGACGGGTGCTGTACTTCCTTTTCTCGGGGTCGTGGTTCTCGGAACGATAGGGTTTGTGTCGCTCGGCACTTTTTTTTCTTCAATGGCTCTTAATACCAAGCTTCGCGACATGATGCTTCCCCTGCTTGTTTTTCCGCTCATCATACCCGTTGTGATAACCTCGGTTGGAATATGCTCTTCAATACTGGAAGGAAAACCCCTTGATTATTACTCTTTTTCTTTGCAGGTGCTGGTTTCCTTTGATATAATCTTCGTCCTTTTATGCTCCCTTTTGTTCGAGTATCTTATTGAGGATAGCGGGGACTGACCCGTTTCCTTTTAAAAAAATGCGAAAAATACTGTTTTTCCTGACGTTTGCGCTGATGGTTCTTGCTACCTGGATGACGCTTTTTTACGCGCCCACGGAGGTCGTTATGGGCCATGTGCAGAGAATTTTCTATTTCCACATGGGCACGGTCTGGGCCGCTACGGTGGCGTTCACGGTGGTTTTCGTGGCGAGCATATATTATCTGAGAAAAGAGACCGCGAAATGGGATACGCTTGCCTACTGCTCGGCCGAGATAGGCATGCTGCTTCTCACCCTTACGATCATCACCGGGAGCATATGGGCAAAACCGGTCTGGGGAACCTGGTGGACATGGGATCCGCAACTGACGACCACGTTTATTCTCTGGGTTCTCTACGCCGTATACCTGATTCTGCGCTCAGGCGCCGGCGGGCGGGGGAAAAAGGCGAGATACTCGGCCATATTCGCCATAATAGCCTATGTGGATCTTCCCGTGGTCTATGTCTCGGCCCGTATAAAAAGGGGGATATCCCCGGTTGTTTTCGGACCGGGGGGAGGGGGAATAGATCCTGCGATGATGCATACTCTTTTGGTCACGCTGCTTGGGTTCACGCTTCTTTTCGTTTTACTCCTTGGTGAGAGGATGAGGATAATGAACATGGAAAACACTCTTTACGCCCGGAGCGGGCGAGGGGGATAGACTGCTATGGAATATTTCCTCTGGTCAAGCGTGGTTGTCTGGGGTTCTCTTATCGCTTACGTGCTTTACCTGCGTGCGAAGTCGGCCTCCGTAAGGAAAAAGCTGCTCTCGGGTGGAGACGGCCCGGAAAGCGGAGGTGAAGATTGAAAGGGAAGCTTAAATTTATCCTGCCTCTTTTGGTGATAGTGTCTTTGATTTCCTGGCTTGTCTTTGCGGGGGTAAAGGACTCCATGGTCTACTACATAACGGTTGACGAACTGCTTGAGGATGTCCCGGACATCTATGGGCAGAAGGTGAGGGTCTCAGGAACCGTAGTTCACGGTTCAATAAAAAACGAGCTCGACGATTCGCTTCGGTTTACCATAGCGGATGGCAACGGTAAAATCGACATTGAGTATGACGGCATAATCCCCGACATATTCACAGACGGGGTTGAGGCGGTAGTTGAGGGCAAGCTCTCCGCCGATAACGTCTTTGTGGCTGACCTTCTGCTTGCAAAATGTCCAACCAAATATGAATCCGACGAAGCCCCCTACCAGAGAAAAGAAGGTTAGAAATGTCTGATATTGGAAGTATAGCCATACTTCTTTCCTTCTTTATCACCATCTACAGTCTTGTTGCCTGCGCTGTTGCCGCGAGAACGGGAAGCCGCGCGTTCGCTCAAAGCGGTGGAAACGGTCTTGTCTCTGTCGCCTTCCTTCTTCTGGTAGCGGTATGCTGCCTTGTTTACGAACTTGTGACGCTTGATTTTTCGCTCAGGTACGTGGCGCTTAACACGAGCACAGACCTTCCGGTGATATACAGGGTGACGGCTCTTTGGGCTGGGCAGGCGGGATCTTTGCTTCTCTGGAGTCTCATTCTCTCCCTGTATATGGCTTTCGTGGTCCTGAGGAGCAGAAAAAAGGGCGGGGACCCTTACGTAAATGCCGTTTTATGCGCCGTTTCCCTTTTCTTTCTTTTTCTCATCGCCTACGTGGAAGACCCCTTCGAGAAGCTGGGCGTGGCGGTTGGGGAAGGAAGAGGGCTTAATCCGATTCTCCAAAACGCATACATGGCCATCCACCCGGTCACTCTTTATGTGGGATACGTGGGGATTACCGTGCCTTTTGCTTTCGGCATAGGGGCCCTGCTTAGCGGACGCCTCGGGGACGAATGGATAAGGAACTGCAGGAAATACGCCCTTTTTTCCTGGATGTTTCTCTCCGCGGGACTTCTTCTCGGGGCCAGATGGGCATATCTTGAACTCGGCTGGGGAGGATACTGGGCATGGGATCCGGTTGAGAACGCCGCGTTTATGCCCTGGCTTGCGGGGACCGCGTTTCTTCACTCCGTTATGATTCAGGAGAGAAAGGCGATGCTTAAGAAATGGAACATGATCCTGCTTATAATCACCTTTTTTCTCTCAATATTCGGCACCTTCATAACCAGAAGCGGCATAGTGTCCTCGGTTCACTCCTTTGCCCGCTCGGACATCGGTCCGCTTTTTCTCGGCTTCATGATCTTCATACTGCTTTTTTCCTTCGCTCTTCTTGTCTACAGGTCAAAAGACCTTGAAAGCGAAGAGAGGTTCGATTCCGTACTCTCAAGAGAAAGCGCCTTTCTGTTTAACAACCTCCTTTTTCTCGCGGCGGCGTTCTCCGTCTTTCTGGGAACAATTTTCCCCGTACTCTCGGAGGCTTTCACGGGGAAGAAAATCCTGGTCGGTCCTCCTTATTTCAACGCGGTAGGGGTGCCCATAGGACTTGTTCTTATCCTGCTGATGGGAATAGGTCCGCTTATATCGTGGAAAAAAGCTTCTACGGCAAATCTCAAGAGAAATTTCGTTTTTCCAGGGGTGGTTTTTCTGGTGGTTCTCCTTGCGCTTTTTCTCTCCGGCATGAGGGAACCGATGGCGCTTTTGAGTTTCGCTCTCTGCGGGTTTGTCTCTGCGACAGTGTTCTTGGAGTATTTCAGGGGTATAAGGGTGCGAAGCGGCAGGGGGGAGAACCCGGTTTCGGCCTTTTTTAATCTTGTCTCAAGGAACCGCCGTCGCTACGGCGGATATATCGTTCACCTGGGAGTGGTGCTGCTGGTAGCGGGAATCACGGCTTCTTCGCTGTTTGTTACTCAGAAGGAGGTTGTTTTGGACAAGGGGGATTCCTTCTCTCTTGGAAGATACGATCTGGTCTTCCGTGGAGTGCGGTATATATCAAATGACGCTAAGGACGGGTTTTCAGCGGAGCTTTCGATCCAAAACGACGGTAAAAGCGTTGCGACCATGTATCCCGAAAAAAATATCTACAAGTACGAGGGAAACAGGGAGATAAACCAAGAGACCGAGGTCGCGCTTCGCTCCACTTTCAGAGACGATCTTTATCTCATACTGTCCGAGGTTGATGGAAGCGGAAAGGCAAACATAAGGGCTCTTCTTAACCCGATGGTGAACTGGATATGGGCTGGAGGCTTTGTTATCGTTCTTGGAGCGATTGTTACGATGTGGCCCGAGGGACGAAGAAAAAAGGAGCTTGGCGCGTGAGCGAATACATAATTTCTCTTCTGCTAGTGGTGCTGGTCTCGGTTTTTACTATTTACCCTCTCTTTCTGGGTCGCAGGAAGCAAGGTGTAGCGGATAGCTCCGGGGCTAACCGGCTTGAGCAGCTTTACGAGAGAAGGGACCTCTATTACTCCTCCATAAAGGATATAGAGCTTGACCGTGATATGGGGAAACTCAGCGAGCAGGACTACGCCGAGCTTATCTCAAGGTACAAGGAAAAAGCGGCGACCGTTACAGAGCTGATTTCGGAGCTTGAATCTGGTGAGAGAGATGCTTAAGATTTCTGACGGAGCTTAGTCAATGGAAACGGAAGAGAAAGTCAAACGTGGCAGCGGTAACGTATTTGCGGACCTAGGCTGCCCCGAAAGCGAAATCCATTTGTTAAAAGCGGAGCTTGTCACTCGCATTGACAGGATTATTCGCCATCAAAAGCTAAAACAGGTCGAGGCAGCGAAGTTGCTTGGCTTGTCTCAATCTGATGTCTCACGCCTTCTGCGCGGAGATTTTCGGGATTACTCCGTGGAGAGGCTCCTGCGCCTCTTGACGGTACTGGGACGGGACGTAGAAATCATCATTCGCGAACCACGCTCACACCGACAAGGCAGGCTCAGTATTGGAGCATCGTAGATACAATGATGCTAGGGCTAGGTTGTGAGCCGTTTATTCCATACGCCTCAAATTCAGTGAATAAAACGATCATGAAAAAAGCGTTTATATGCGGTTCTTTCATTCTAGTGTTTCTTTTTTTCTTTTCTTCTCAGTGGGTGCCACCTTCCGCACAGGCGCAACCCTCCGGCGAGGAAATTTTTACACAAGGGAAATGCGTAAGATGCCATACGCTTGGGAGGGGAAGGTTCGTAGGTCCCGATCTTCTGGGAGTAGGAGAGAGATACTCAAGGGATGATCTGATCAAGTGGGCCCGGAATCCAGAGAGCATTTACGCGGAGAAAAAGAAAAAGCCGGTAAACGACGGCTATCCGCCAATGCCCCCAATGAACCTATCAGAAAACGACGCCCAAAAGGTTGTCGATTACCTTCTAAGTTACGAGTCTCCCCCCGGTCTTTCTGAAAGCGGGATGATAAAGGGTCGCGTAAGGAACGTTACTACTGGCAAGCCCGAAGCGGGGCAGGACATCGTTCTGATTTCATACATGGGAGACAGGAAGGAAAACCGGCACTTTGCCAAGTCGGACTCTCTGGGCAACTTCTCTTTTTCTTCTCTTCAGTGGGACAGAAGTTATGAGATCATACTTTTTCATCAGGGAGTTCAGTATGTTTCCGGAAAGATGGTCTTTCTTCCCGGAGAGGACAGAATCACCCTTGACCTCCCGGTCTACGATACCACGAGTTCGGATGAGAACATCTCTTTACGGTCGCTCAACTTGATTATCTACCCGGATAACGGGGGTGACAACGTGAATGTAACCTCCCTTTATGTTTTTGAGAACTCGGGCGAGACCGTTTTTATGGGGGAGCATACAGGCTCGGATACTACGACCCTCGTTTTCTCTATTCCCGAAGAGGCGGCGAACGTTACTTTCTCAGACGGAGTCAATCCGGAGGCGGTGGAGAGAAAGGGGGAAAAGCTTTACAACAAACTTCCTTTTCTTCCGGGGATGAAAAGAATTGCTCTTGGCTATTCCCTTCCTCTTTCGCAAATTCGTGGGAAATTTCAGACAGGTCTTGACTATGAAGTTGCTGATCTCGGAGTGTTTGTAAGAAAAACAGAGCTTGGAATCCGGCTTGAACAGCCCGGGGTGGCTGCAGAAGAGATCATGATTCACGACGAGGCGTTTTTGAAATACGAACTGTCAGACTTAAAACCAGGCGGTGTCACGGTAATTATTTCCGATGCTTCCTTTTTTAAGAGCAACCTTAGCAAATACCTGCCAGCGATACTCTTTTTTGCCTTTGTCGCTGCGGGAGTCATGTATTTTTTCTACGGGAGAAACCGGCTTTCAAACATGGGTTCAGAAAAGTAAAAGCCGTTTTCGGGCTGGAGTGATCCCTTTTTCTTCTGAAAAATGAGCGACGCGCAGAAAAATCCACCACCCTTGCTTAACAGGAGTTTTGTGCTCGTAACCTTTCTAGGGTGTCTTTACTTCTTTAATTTCCATTCGTTTCTCCTTCTGCCCATTAGAATTTCTGACCTGGGAGGAACCGAGAAGATTGTGGGATTCGTGATGGGCATCGCGGGACTGAGCACTCTTTTTCTTACTCCTTATGCCGGCCACGTAACCGACAGGTACGGAAAAAAGCTGTTTGTGCTGCTGGGGTTCGCGTTGCTTGCCGCCTCGACATTTCCACTCGCTTTCTTAGACAGGGTCGATTATCTCTACTACATTATCAGGATAGTTCACGGCTGTTCTTTTTCCCTTTTCTTTGTCGCCGCCGGAGCGCTTACGGTTGAAGTTTCAAGTGAGCAAAGGAGAGCGCAGGCACTCGGCATATACGGTGTTTTCACAATAATAAACTATGCAATCGCCCCTTACGTCGGCTCCATTCTGATAAAGAATTTCGGTTTTGATTTCTTTATTTTCTTCCTTACCGTTACGGCGCTTTTTGGCCTGGGAGTCTCTTTTATGATCGGAGAGGGAAAAAAAACAGTGGCGCCAAAAGACACGGGACCAAGCTATATGGACTGTCTTCGTGATAAGGCTACATCTGTGTCCTCGGTTACGCTTTTTATATGTGGAGCGGCGTTTATAACAACGTTTAACTTCATATCCATTTTCTCGCTTTCAATAAACATAGAGAACTTTCACGTTTATTTTCTTTCCTACACCGTTTCGGTGCTTGCGATCAGGCTGTTTCTCGGCTGGGTTCCCGACAGGTACGGGAAGTGGAGAGTCGCTTCCCCGTTCGTTTTCTTTCTGGGACTGAGTGTTCTCATGCTGAGTTTTGTGCACGAGGTCAAGCTTCTTGTTCTCTGCGGAATCATATTCGGCTGTGCACACGGATTTGTATATCCTTCAATATATTCAATCATAATAGAATCGAATCCGAAGGAGGCAAGGGCAAAAGCTTTTGCCATAAGCAGCGTTTCATTCACTGGCGGAGGAATGTTGGGGTCTTTTGTTTTCGGGGTGGTAGCCGAGCTTTTCGGATTCAGGGCGATGTTTGTTTCAATAGCGCTTATGGTATTCCTAGGTTTTTTATTTTTCGCCAGAAGTTCCGTCTTAAAGGAGCGTAAAATATGAGCAGCAAACCCATCAGACTTCCTTCCGGTCATCCGAAAATTTTTGACACGATGAAAATAGAGATTCTCCGCATGGAAAACGGGGAATCGGAACTTTCCATGCCGTTTATTGAGGAGTATACGCAGCACTACGGAATGCTCCACGGCGGGGCCATTTTCACCTTGGCAGACGCGGCCTGCGGAGTTGCCGTTGCCAGCGTTGCAAGAGAGGGGAAAAAGTTCCTTACGTCCGGGATGAATATAAATTACATCGAACCCATCAGGGAAGGCGTTACTATCTGCCGTGCCAAGGTGCTCAGGCAGGGGAGAATAATGCCCGTTGAGAGTGAAGTTTTGAATTCGGGTATCTGCGTGGCGAAGGCTACCGCTATTTATACTCTGGTTGACTGATTCCGTTGGGAGATTTTGACTGTCGCGGCAGGTTACTGTACCCCGTGATTAGATATCGCCGAAGTGGGACTGGAGAAGTGCCAGGCTTACCACTGAAGCCGTTTCCGCTCTAAGTATTCTTTTTCCAAGTCCGAGGGCTGTGTAACCGTTTTCCTCAGCCAAGGCCACTTCTTTTTCAGAAAAACCTCCTTCGGGACCTATATAGACGTTTATGCTGTTTACGGATTTTGTGAGGGAACGTAGGTAATCTCTGAGCATCTCGTCTTGATTTTCATAAAGTATTATTTTCATCTCGCTTTGCTCTCTGATTCCTAAGGAATCCTGAAAATCAATCGGCTGCGAAACCACGGGAGGCGTCGCTCTTCCGCACTGCTTGGTAGATTCTCGGGCTATTTTGTTCCACCTGTCTATCTTGGAGGTCGACCTTACCTGGGTTCTCTCGGAAATTACCGGAGAAATTCCCGATACACCGAGTTGAGTTGCCTGACTTATTATCCCGTCCATCCTGTTTCCCTTGAGAATTGCCTGGAAGAGATTCAGTTCAAGTTCAGGTTCTGTTCGCAGCAGGCGGGTGTCGTGAACCTGGAGGGCGATGGTTCCAGAAGAGATCTCCGTTATTGTGCCCTCGTACTCGGTGGATTCGGTGTCAAAAACGGTTATGCGGTCCCCGGGCCCTAGTCTCAGCACTTTCGTTATATGCGTGTAGTCGCTCTCGGATATTGTTCCGTGGAGAATCCCGTCATCTTCTGTGGAGGGCTCTTTTCTGATCGGGAATCTGGGCATTTCAAGCAGCCTGCCTTTTTATGAGAGATAAAAGTTCAGGATTTTTTCTTTAAGACCCCGGGTCGTATGAATGTCGGCGGTTACTGCCGGGGTAAAACCGTGGGCAAGCAGCGTCGCGGCTGTTACGGGACCTATGCAGGCAAACCCGGTTCTGGCGAAAAGCTCCGGGTCTTTCCCGAGAAGCGAAAAGAAATTCGTTACGGTTGAGGAGCTTGTGAACGTTACGAGATCTATCTTTGCGTCGGAAATTTTTTCTTTTATCGCATCGAGCTCTTGCTTCGAGTAGTCAGGAGTAAGAGTTTCATAAACGCAGAGCACTTCCACCGTGGCTCCCATTGCCCGTAGCGTGTCAGGAAGAATTTCTCTTGCCACAAGCGCTCTTGGTATAAGTATTTTTTTGCCGTCGAGGTTTAATTCCTCTGCGAGTGAAATTATTCCTTCGGCAGTATAGACAGCGGGCATGTAATCCGGCGTAAGGTTGTACTTCAGGATCTCCTCAGAAGTTTTTTCTCCTATGGCTGTTATTTTTTTGCCTTTTAGGTCGCGCGAGTCTTTTCCGTGGGATGCCAGCACATCAAAATAGTTGCTGACCCCGTTTACACTTGTGAACACCAGAAAATCGTAGTCTTCTAGGTTTTTTACCGAAAATTGCTGCTCCTTGGTATCTCTTATGGGCTTTATTTCGATCGTGGGAAATTCGACGGTCTTTGCCCCGCAGGAGGCGAGAAGTTCCGAGAACTCGGATGAAGCCTCTTTTTCTCTTGTTACCATTATGGTTTTTCCGAAAAGAGGCTTTTTTTCATACCACCCTGTAGCTTCTGCGAGTGCGGCGACCTCTCCGACCACTATGGTGGCCGGGGTCTGCACGTCAAGGGCCTTGGTTTTTTCCGCTATGTCGGAAATAGTTCCGACAATGGAGGTCTGCTCGGGCAGCGTGCCGCAGGATATGACGGCAACGGGGGTAGAGGGTTGCTTTCCGGATTCAAGCAGTTTTTTCATTATACTCTCGATATTGTTTAGCCCCATGAGAAATACCATCGTTTCTATCTCGGCCGGATTGTAGTCAGAATCCTCTCCTTGGTGATGCCCGGTAAAAACTGCGAAAGATGAATTGTATTGTCTGTGAGTAATGGGAATTCCCCCGTAAGCAGGCACTGCGGTAAGGGAGCTAACTCCCGGGACAATCTCGATATCAATGCCGTTTTTAACTACCGCCTCGGCTTCCTCTCCGCCCCTTCCGAAAACAAAAGGGTCGCCGCCCTTTAGCCTTGCAACCGTCTTTCCTTCTTTCGCCCTGCTTATAAGAAGTTCGTTTATCTCTTCTTGGGACATATGCGCTTCTCCCATTGTTTTGCCTGCAAAGACGAGTTCCGCGTCGGCGCGGCAGAACCTTAGGATTTGCGGATTTACAAGAGAGTCGTAGATTACAACCTGCGCTTCACCGAGGAGATCCTTACCCTTGAGAGTGAGAAGACCCGCATCGCCGGGCCCCGCGCCGATAAGATAAACCCTGCCTTTTTTTTCGCTCATGGAATCGTGGTCCGCTCGGGAAAAACTCCGGAAAAATTCACCTGTCCGTTTGTTTTATACATTACACCGCGAAGGGAAAAACGAAGTTGCAACGACACCACTTTTCGTTTTCCCTCTGCTCCAGAACATTATTTCTCATAGAGGTATTTCTGTAAAATCACTAATAGTGCGATAACAAAGACCTAAGGGGAATTGGTCTTAATTACGTGAAACCACTAACCGCTTTTAGATAGCAAATTTGAAGTCTGAGATTGTACGGTCGGGCGGTGTTTTTTATATTAGAAGCCTGTCAACTTAAAAAAAGGGGGATAATATACTTAACTATCCAAGCCCTTGAGAATCTCTAGCTTACGGGGACGGAATCTTGCCGTTTATTTCTTCCGGTACTCGTCAAGTACTCCCTCAAACGCTTCCTTAAGCTTTTCTTTCGTTATTCCGCCTTTTTCGAGCGTTTCTCGGTCTCCGGCGGGCAAGCGTTCCCAAGCTTCATCCACACCTCCTTCTCCAATAAATTCCGAAATCGCTCTCAGCCTGCACGCCTCATAACGAGGCTCATTCTTGTAGAAACGCACACAGGTCTCCGCTTGTTTTCCGATGCTTCTCATCTCCCATGAACTGTAAAGATCACTATCGTCCTTATTGAAAGCCTTCATTTCTTCTTCGAATTCAAGGCATTCTTGAAAAATCAATAAAGCCCTATCACTACATTCTGTCCTTGTTTCGGCGTAAACTACCCCTGTGACCGCAAACAGGGCCACAAAAACCAGCAACATTCTCATAGCAATCTCCTAAGTATTTGGGTTAACAGAGGTGGCACAAGGTGCCTCGACACATGGGTGTCGGGTCTTGCTGACATTCAAGAGACTTGAAAGTTCCGCTTATTTCCCGGAAGGGTATTGTATTCTTGCGGAGACCCGACATGGGGCGGGTTCTCCTGAACGTCAGCATTCTGACTATAGCACACTTAGGCGGGATTATCTACGAGAAATGCAATCTTGAGAAACACCCCCGATTGCGTATAATCCCCGCCAACCAAACTTAGGAGAGTTCTATGACAGAACCACTACGACTAAAATGGCAGTATTGTCCCTTTAATGATTCATCTTCTCGCTACTTGGAAAGAATCAGTGGCGTATGTGTAATATGGGAAAAAGAACCAGGGAGAGCCCTTTATGTTGGCAGAGGGAACCTAGAGGAACATGTCAGTAAACATCTTAACGATAAGAATGGACCTATTTTCCTCGCTTCTAGGAAAAATACTTGGGTTGCCTATGCTAGAGTGGCAGAAGACAAACAAGCGGGAGTTGAGAGCTTCTTGATTCAACACTATGAACCAATTTACGGACAGATTGAAGTAGACCCTATCCCATTTTAGCACGGGTTGGAGGAATTTTCCCCTCCATTCTTTCCTGCAACTCCCTAAGACGGTTACCAAGTCTCCGGTAATTGACAAGTAGAAGAGGAGCTGTTTTATGACTAGTTGCTTTCTGTCTTGCCTCGACCAGCTCAAGAAATTCAGGAAGTTTTTCCCTAATTTCTTTGTCTATATCGGATAAAACTATTTTTTGCGACTGGTTTTCTTGAGTTTCTGGTAGTGCTTCCATCTTCTATCTCCGTAGAGGATCATACTGGCCGTTTTTCTCTCTGCCAAGCCCCTCGTTCCTAAGGGTTGGTAATTCCCTTAAATCACCCATTTACTTTCAGGTGGCAAGTCTGCCGTCAGTTCTTTGTATGTCAGCCTCTTGCCGAGCATGGATTGAACTACACTCGATATCTGGTCCATAGTTTCTTCTTGTCTTGAATTGTGCCTGCCTACATATTCGTCTACATATCTTTGCAGGTGCTTCTCGGACATTTGATGATACACGCCGATATAACCACGTTTCAGCATAGACCAGAAAGACTCAACGCCGTTAGTGTGTGCCTGGTCTTTTATGTACTGTCCCACGCTGTGATTTACGGGAAAATGCTTGTAGTTCTTTTTCTTAAGCCCTATATATCCCATGTGATGATCTGTATACACGGTAGACCCCTCTTTGACCGTTTCCTTAACCATCCTTTGAAGGGTAACGCTTGAAACAGGCTTAGTAACTCTCGCTTTGACCTTTTTCGTCTTGCGGGACTTAACGCCGACTACAGGGGTTTTGCCCGTTAGTCCAGATCCTCCCATGAGCATTCTTCTTGAAGCGTGCATATTCTCAAACTTGCCTCCGAAGTACGACTCATCAGCTTCTACCGGTGAGTCCAGCCTAGCCTGAACTTGGTCCTCGTGAACCTTGCGGATCCTGTGAGCCAAGAACCACGCCGTTTTCTGCGTAACGCCTATATCTCTTGCCAGCTTGTAACTCGATACGCCTTTAAGATTCGTAGTAATCAGAAAAATAGCCAGAAGCCACTTGTGAAGAGGGACCCTGCTCTCGGCAAGCACACTGTTTGTCCTTACGCTGAAGTACTTGCGACAATCCTTGCACCGATAGGGCATAGGTTTGTGATTCTTGATTTCGGAAGTTCTTACACTTCCACAATGCGGGCAATAACGTCCCGCCTTTCCCCAACGCTCTTCCTCAAAATACAGCCTCGCAGACTGTTCATCCGGGAACTTCTGAAAGAGCTTGTAGAAGCTCACCTTTTCTTTCTTTTTCCTTTGTTTCATAACCCTAATTATACCTGAAAACAATAGGAATATCAAGGAGTTAGAGGGAGAAAATGGAGAGAGGGATAATTAGGTAACTCAATGCCTTTGGATAGTTAAGTATATTATCCCCAAAAAAAGGCAATTACCCCTATAACTAGCCAAAAAGTAAAATGAGGGAGCGGTTGCTGGAGGACGGCACTTTCCTTGGGGTTTACGGACTTAAGTTTACAAGTTCTCCAAACCCTGCATCGCTTCCTCGAACCCGCAGTGTAGTGCTTTAAATTCCAAGAGCCATCTTATCCAGGCAACATCTTTGCTTCCCGTGGAAGCAGGCAATTCATCGGCCAATGCGGAAAAAGTTGAAGAATTCCACTCACCCGAGTGGAACAGGGGGTGGCTTGCTAGGACCATACGTTCCGTACTGCTCTGAAACAACTTAATTTTTACTTGACAAACAGTTAAACGGAGGAATAAGATTTCTACTAGTATTGTATGGAATTTTCATAGGCTACGATGTTCGGTTGGCGTTGGTAATCTGTCAATCTAAAAAAATAATTCCTTAACAATATCATAAAGCAAGCGGCTAGTTATAAGGGTAATTACCTAAAAAAACAACATTCTAAATCACTGAGACTTTTATTTCGATTAACTAGGGAGGGAGAATCAAAAACATGAAGAAAACAACGATAATCGCGCTGCTTTTCTGCTGTGTTTCTGTTCTTGCGGTTGTTTTTGCCGATACGCGCTCCGCTTTTGCGGATCACGGCGTGACTGCCGAGCAGGCGGCTAGTATTGGGACTAAAGAAGCCATGGAGAATTTTCTCCAGCATGTCAGAAGCCACTTTGAGCAAGTCTTAGTTGAGAATGTGGAGTTCCGCAACACTTTGAGAAGGGATGGCGGAGATTATAGGCATAATAAGACATACTCCATTATTGTTAATCAGACGAATCCTGACCTAAAAGCGGGTGAGCTTATATACGTTCATGCGGAACACCGCACTGCTTCGAGTGGGTCGTTGAGGGATATCGAAGTTTTTGAACGACTCATGACAGAGGTAGAGAAGGTAGGTGAAGAAGAGGTAGCCTGCGTTGAAGACGATGGGACACACGGAAATCATATCTGCGCCGGTAAAGCTATCGGTACATCCGAAATCGGATCCGCCCGAATTCCCGTTATAGTGATTGTCGGATTTCATAACGAATTGGACGAGGTAAAGTTCATTGTTGAGTGTCCTGAGTTCACTCCCGAGGATCTTCAGAGCAGAGGATGGCAAAGCGCCGAGATGGTAAATGACGAGGAAAGTCTGAAGCGTTATCTAAAAGGGGTAGAAGCTCACATTAGCGAAGAGGTTCAAAAACCATTCTTTCCCCTTCTTCCCCTTATCCAAAGGATCCGAAGTGAAGGGCGGTTTCCTACCCCAGATGAACAAGCAGAGCTAGGGAAAGCAACGGCGGAGGCAGTCCAACTGCTCATCTCTCTCCAGCACTGCTGGAGACAGGCGCCTTGGAAATCAGGTTCCATATATTTCTATATGATTCAATATGATTCTCCTGAAGGTGCTCCTGCTGGTACTCCTCCTGATGGTACTATACAATTTGGAGTCTTTAACGGGATCACTGCGGAGTTTCATGATAGACATTTCCGTCTCTATGACGGCTGTCTTAATGTCGGCCGGGCCGTGTTTGACGAGGTAACCAAAGATGACGACACCCCGAACGAAGGTTTTCTCAGATACTATTGGACTAATCCGGATCTGGAAGGGGCCGATGGAGTGAACGATGAAAATGGAAATCCCATAGAGGGATTGTCCCCGGGTACGTCGGTTAAGCTCGGCTACTTCATAAGGACAAACTTCGGTCTTGGTGAAGACTATCTTGTTCTCGGTTCCGGTATTTATCCGGAGGGCGAGACATATTACGAGCCCGAGTCCGGCAAGTGTGAGGACCCACCCGATACGCTTCCTGAGTCCTCACGCGAGTATCTCAGCAACTTCCCATCCCCTCCGGAAAAAGAGGATGATGGAGGATGCGCGATTGCCTCAGGGGGGGACAACAAGCTTAAGATTGCGGCGTTTAACCTGTTTTTGATTGCCGCAGTTCTGTTTCTGGCGGTTTCGCGGAAAAGCCGCTTAGGTGGAAAGTTCCAGGCTTAAAGACTGCGAGGGTTAAGGAAGAACCGGTACTCAAGAGATCGGAAGAATTCTATTTCGCCGTGATACCAGAAGTGTTGCCTTGATTCCGGTATCCCGGTGTGCCGTGAATAGCTGGCAATGTTCAGGGTGAATTCTGCGTCTTAGTTTTGCTTGTAGTTATCGACTTGACCTACGGACGGAAGGAATCTTTTCAAAAGGTTGACCAGCATGTTCTTTTGCTGAAGGCCGCGTGGCAGTCTGGACGGATCACGCGGCCTTCAGCAATCACTACTTAACTCAAGGCCTTGAGGCGGAACTTGAGGAATGTTTTTACAAATCCTCCAAAGTGCCGGGAGATTTATCCCTGCCCTCTTGATATTATGCGATTAATTTTAATTGCTACTTTTCTTCTGTTTGCGGGAAATTCAAGATAGTCGCACTGGTGGTTAAAATAGTCCGTGATATGAATTCCGGAAAATCTCTGTTTAATCTCAAAAGCCCTTTTGAACCCAAGGGAGATCAGCCCCGTGCCATTTCCGCTCTGGGCGAAGGGTTAAGACTCGACTGCAAGGATCAGGTACTCCTCGGAGTTACCGGAAGCGGCAAGACCTTTACCATAGCCCAGGTTATCCGTGACGCCGGACGTCCAACACTGATACTTGTTCACAACAAGACCCTTGCCGCCCAGATATACGCGGAGCTGCGCGATTTTTTCCCCGAGAACGAAGTTCACTATTTCGTGAGTTACTACGACTACTACCAGCCCGAAGCCTATATACCCGAGACCGATACTTACATAGAGAAAGACGCCTCGATAAACGAATACATAGACCGCATGCGCCATGCGGCCACCAAGGCCCTTTTCAGACGAAGGGACGTGATAATCGTCTCAAGCGTTTCGGCTATCTACGGAATCGGGGCGCCCAAGGTTTATTACGGCATGCTTACCGAGATAGAAGTTGGAATGGAACTTTCAAGAAACGATTTCGCCCTGAGGCTCGAGGAAGTGCGTTACGAAAGAAAGATTGACGAGCTTGACAGGGGCACGTACAGGGTGAGAGGGGACGTGGTGGACGTGTTTCCTTCGCACGAGGAATCGGTTGCGCTTCGGGTCGAGTTCTTCGGAGACTCAATAGAGACGATACGCGCTATAGATCCCCTTAGTGGACGGGCTGTCGGGGATGTGCGGGAGGTTTCCATTTTCCCGGGTTCCCATTACGTGGCCCCAAAAAGCGTTTTAGAGGAGGCAGTGGAGAATATAAGCCGGGAGCTTGAAACCAGGCTCGCTGAGCTAAGGGGCCGGGGCATGGAACTTGAGGCCGACCGGCTTGAGGAAAGGACCAGGTTTGATCTTGAGTTGCTCGATACGATGGGCTTCTGTCCCGGCATCGAGAATTACTCAAGGTACATCTCGGGACGGCGCCCCGGAGAACCTCCTTACACTCTTCTTGATTATTTCCCCGAGGATTTTCTCTGCGTTATAGACGAGAGTCACCAGATGGTTCCGCAGCTTCGGGGGATGTATCTGGGTGACAGAAGCAGGAAACTTTCTCTGATTGAGAACGGGTTCCGGCTTCCTTCCGCGTTTGATAACCGCCCCCTTAATTTCGAGGAGTTCGAGGCCAAAGTCGGGCAGGTGATATACGTTTCGGCTACCCCGGGGCCTTATGAACTCGAACGGGCCCGCGGTAATGTCGTCGAGCAGATCATACGGCCGACGGGCCTTGCCGACCCCTTGATTGAAACCCGCACCGCCCAGAACCAGGTCGACGATCTGTTCGATGAACTGAAAAAAGTGGCTGACAGGGGGTACAGAGCGCTCGTTACGACGCTTACCAAGAAGATGGCTGAAGATCTTACGGACTATTACAGGGAACTCGGCCTGCGGGTTGAGTACCTGCATTCTGAGATTGACACCCTCGAGAGAATAAAAATCGTAAGGGACTTGAGGGCCGCCAGATTTGACGTCTTGATCGGAATAAATCTTCTTCGGGAAGGACTCGATATACCCGAGGTTTCCCTTGTCGCGGTGCTTGATGCCGACAAAGAAGGGTATCTTCGCTCAGAAACGTCGCTTGTTCAAATTTTTGGCCGGGCAGCGAGAAATATTTCGGGCAGGGTGATTCTCTATGCGGACACCATGACGGGGTCTATGCGCGCCGCCATGGCGGAAACCCGCAGGAGAAGAGATATCCAGATGGAGTACAACACGGAAAACAACATAATCCCAAGGAGTATCGAAAAAAACATAACCGACGTGCTGGGTTCCATATACGAATCTGACTACCTCAAGATTTCAGGTGCTGAGGAAGAGGATCTCCTCGATATCCCCCCGAACAAGATCCCGGGTGTTATAGCCAAGCTCTCAAGGGAGATGAAATCCGCCGCGAAGAAGCTTGAATTTGAGAAGGCCGCCGAATTCAGAAACAGGATAAAAAAACTGCAGGAACTGGAGCTTAAATACGCCGAAGGGGTCGCGTAAGAATCGGGCATTTTCTTGCCGATTTTTTTGTTTTATGTAGAATTTAAACCGCTTTGGAAAGAGTGGGTCTTTACCCGCTCTTTTTTGTTGAAGGGTATGAAAGATACGGAGAGTTTTTGTGGAAAAGGCTAACGACAAGCTTGAGAAGGCGGTTCTGGAAGTTCTTCACCCGATTGTCGAGGAGAATTCCTGCGAGCTTGTGGATATAAAGTATCTGAGGGAAAGAGGTGGCAGGATTTTGAGAATATTTCTTGACAAGGAGGGCGGGGTTACCGTTGATGACTGCGCTAACGTGAGCAGGGAACTCAGTGTGGTTCTGGATGCCTACAATATAATGCCGCAGCATTCTTATACGCTTGAGGTATCTTCTCCCGGTCTCAGGAGGCCCCTTAACAGGCAAAGCGACTACGAGAGGTTCAAGGGAAGAAAAGTGAAAATAAAGACCACGGACCCGGTCGATGACAGAAGGGTCTTTTCCGGAACACTTCTCGGAATGGAAGGGGAAATGATACTGGTGGAAGTTGATGGCCGTTCCTACAGAGTGCCTTTCGGTTCCATCAGCAGGGCGAACTTGGAAATTGATTTTGGGAAAGGAGCGAGAAAATGATTACGGAACTGACTAGAGTTATAGATTCCGTAGGGAAGGACAAAGGCATTGACAGGGAACGCATAATAAGTGCGGTTGAGGAAGCGGTTCTGTCCGCGGCCGAGAAGCTCCTGAAGTCAAAGAATCAAGAGAAGGAACTCGACGTTTACTATAACCCCGAGGAGGGAGAGGTAGAGCTTTTCGAGTACAAGGAGGTCGTGGAAACCGTAAACGACCCTGAGATTGAGATTTCTCTCGCAGAAGCAACCGAACTTGATCCCGAAACTGAACTTGGCGACATGATAGGAGTCAAGATAAGCCCCGAATACACTAGAATCGCCATTCACAACGCCAAGCAGAAAGTCCTTCAGAAACTCAAGGAGGCCGAAGGCAAGGTCATATACGAGGAGTTTATCGGCAGAAAGGGAACCGTAATCGGCGGGATAGTAAGAAGGGTCGACAGAAGACACATAATAGTGGATCTCGGGAGGGTTGAAGCCGTATTGCCCCCCGAACAGCAGGTACCAAGAGAGTACTACAAGATGAAAGAAAGGATACGTGCCGTGCTTCTCGACATAAGGGAGTCGCCCCGGGGGGAACCGAGGCTTATCCTGTCAAGGGCTCACGTGAGTTTCGTAATGAGGCTTTTTGAATCGGAAGTTCCTGAAATCGCCGAGAGCATAGTTGAGATAAAAGCTATTTCCAGAGATCCCGGTGGAAGGACGAAAATAGCCGTGGCGTCAAAGGATTCGGATGTGGACGCGGTCGGTGCCTGCGTGGGGATGAGGGGCTCCAGAGTGCAGAGCATTATCCAGGAACTCAGGGGTGAGAAGGTGGATATAGTTCCCTGGTCAGAAGACCCCGCCCGCTACGTTTGCAACGCCCTTTCTCCGGCTGTCGTCAACAAGGTTGTCATTGACGAAAACAGCCGCTCGATGGAGGTTATAGTTGACGATGACCAGCTTTCTCTTGCCATTGGCAGGAAGGGACAGAACGTAAGGCTGGCGTCGCAGCTTACCGAGTGGAAGATAGATATAAAAACTGAGTCCAGAGTCAAGCAGGAACAGCAGGAAGTGCTTTCCCTCCTCACGAGCTTGCCGTCTGTAAGCGAGGTTACGGCAAGTCTGCTTTATAATGACGGGTTTTACTCTCTTGAACATATAGCTTTTTGCGAGCCGGATGTGCTCATGAAGATTGGAAGCCTCGATGAAGACGAGGTCTCCACGCTCCAGAAAGCAGCCCGCGTGGCGCTTATGGAAAAACTTGAGGAAATACCTGTTGAGAGCGAGACCGAAGAGATCCCGGATGTAGCAGAAGACGTCCAGATATCATCGCCGGCTGGCGCAGAGGTACAGGATTCGCGAAAAGACGAGTAGGAAACACCGCCGACCCGCCCCGTTTGGAGAGCGGGATTTTTTGGAATATGCCTAAAGTCAGAATACATCAGATAGCCAAAGAACTGGGAATAAGCAGTAAAGAAGTAATAAACCAGAGCGTAAAGCTTGGAATGAAAGTTACGAGCCATCAAAATATAGTTTCGTCAGCGGATGCCGAGAGGATAAAAAAGGCGTTTGCTAAAGTCCCGGAAGACGGTTCTTCAGAAACGGCGGAAGAGCAGAAGGAAACCGTAAAGGTTTTCAAATCCGAAGCCGGTCATGACCTTGTTGAAAGAAGAAAGGGATCCAGGGTCATCAGAAGAAGAAAGAAGATCGTAAAGCCGGAGCCCGAACCTGTTGAAGCAGAGGCCGTTCCGGCCGCCGGGGAACCTGCGGAAATCAAGCCGGAGCCCGAGATTCCTGTTCCATCCGAACCCGTGGAAGCTGAAGCGCCTCAGGTTCCAAGCGCTGAGAGGGAAGCGGTGCCTGAGGAGGCGCTTGGAGTCGAGCAATTACCCGAAGCCGAGGTTCCGCAGGAAGATGGTATTGAACTGAGGACCGAGCCATCCCCCGAATCTGGAAAGGTCGTTGAGGAAGAGGGTGACAAGGAAAAGCCAAAGCAGAAGAAAAAATTAAAAAAGAGTAAGCCCCTTAAAGAGGAAATACATGATGAAGAGACCTTGGAGCAGCTCAAAAGAGCGTTTCGAACCAAGGTTCCGAGCAGAAAGGAATACGTAGTACAGAACAAAAAGCCCAAGCTGAGGCAGAATTTTGACGGAGCCGGAAGAAACAGAGGAGCCTACCCGGCCGATGGCCATGACCCCCAAGTTCTTTCCCCTTTTTCCACCCATACCTCGAAAAGAAACATCAAGGTCGGCGAAACTATAGTGGTTTCCGATCTTGCGAAGATGATGAGCGTAAAAGCGTCGGAAGTCGTTAAGAAACTTATGACCATGGGTACGGGGGCCACGATTAACCAGTCAATTGACAGCGATACCGCTGAGCTTCTCGCCGATGAATTCGGCTTTAACGTAACCGTTGAGAGATTTGTCGAGGAAGACCTGCTTTTTGATCAGGATCAGTCGCTCGATGAAGAGAAAATGCCGCGCCCGCCGGTCGTTACGGTCATGGGGCATGTCGATCACGGTAAGACCACCCTCCTTGACTCTATAAGGGAGACCAATGTTGTTGCTGGAGAGGCCGGTGGAATAACGCAGCACATAGGGGCCTACGCGGTGAAGATAAAGGATTCAACCATAGTTTTCGTGGACACGCCGGGACACGAAGCGTTTACTTCAATGAGGGCACGTGGTGCGAGTATAACGGATATAGTCATTCTGGTCGTGGCGGCGGATGACGGAGTGATGCCCCAGACGGTCGAAGCGGTTAACCATGCGAAAGCAGCCGAAGTTCCCATAATAGTGGCCATAAACAAAGTGGACAAGGAAGGTGCCGATATCGAAAGAATCAGGAGGGAGCTTTCCGAGATAGGCCTCATATCGGAACAGTGGGGAGGAGACACTCTTTTTGCCGAAGTTTCAGCGAAAAAGAAAAAGGGTATAAGCGAACTCCTTGAAATTGTCCTGCTCCAGGCTGATATACTTGAGCTCAGGGCGTCGCCCGATAAAAAAGCAAACGGCGTGGTGGTAGAAGCGGAGCTTGACAAGGGCAGGGGGGCGGTCTCCACTGTTATCGTCAAGGAGGGGACTCTTCGGGTCGGAGATTGCATCGTGTCAGGGGTTCACAGCGGAAAAATAAGGGCCCTTACCGATGACAAGGGTAAAGCGGTAAAAAGTGTCGGTCCTTCAATGCCCGTTAAGATCATGGGTCTCTCGGGAGTTGCCGAAGCCGGGGAAAAATTCCATGTAGTGAAGGATGAGAAGACAGCCAAAGAGGTAACTTCTCACCGTCTGGATAAGATCAGATCCCGCAAGGTGATCACTGCTCCGAAACTCTCGCTCGAGGACCTTTTCAGCTCTATTGAAAATGAGGAAGCCAAGGAACTTTCGCTCATTATAAAGGCGGATACCCAAGGATCGGTTGAGGCTCTCAGGGAGTCTTTGGAAAAACTCTCTACCGAGAAGTGCAGGGTGAAGATCGTTCACTCGGGAGCCGGAGGCATAAACGAGACGGATGTGGTCCTGGCGAGTGCGTCAAACGCCGTGGTGGTAGGGTTTAACGTTAGGCCGGATGCGAATGCGCTCAGGATTTCCGAGAAAGAAGGGGTCTCTCTTGAACTTCATTCAATAATTTACGATGTGGTAACCCGGGTAAAAAGCGCGATGGAGGGACTTCTCGAGCCCATTAGCAAGGAAGTCGTGGTGGCCCACATGGACGTAAAGGAGCTTTTCCACGTGTCAAGAGTGGGTACTATCGCGGGATGCATGGTTTCTGACGGCAAGGTAAACAGGGACAACAGCATCAGAGTGGTTCGGGACGGCACGGTTGTCTTTGACGGTAAGGTAAGTTCTCTTAGACGTTTTAAAGAGGATGTGAAGGAGGTCCCCTCGGGCTACGAATGCGGTATAACGATAGAGAATTTCAACGACGTGAAGCAGGGAGATGTCTTCGAACTCTACAAGCTTGAGGAGATAAAGCAGGAACTTTGATATCTGGGTTTTAAATCAAAACTTAAGAGCGTTTATAATGTTTAAGGCTCTGCTCCTCATTTTTACCTTGACCGTCAGCGGTTCAGCGCTTGCGAGTGGCGTACCTGCGAATGGTTCTAGTAAAGAAACGGAAGTTCAATCGGAAAAATTATCAAAAGGTGAAGGTCGTGGTCGGTGCAAAGCGAAAAGTGGAGATGGTAGCAGCTCTTGTCGTAAATGTTGCGGAGAGGGAACCTAGGCCTATTGCAGAGCGAGTAAAACTACGGCTTCCTGTTGGTATCAGAAAGAATGAATTCAGCTTGTCAGCGATAACACATAATTCCCTTTTAAATGGTTGTAGGCATAGCCAGATTTGAACTCTACATGTCGGGTAACAAGTCTTTGAAAGATAAAAGGCGCCTGATAAAAAGCCTTGTGGAAAGGGCAAGGTCGAGATTCCCGAGCCTCTCACTGGCTGAAGTTGATTCCCTGGACCTAAAAGACAAAGCCACTATAGGGCTTGGTTATGTTTCCAACGATGCTTCTCTGGTAAATTCCGTTCTGGACAAGGTGACTTCCTATATAGAGAGCACGGGAAATTTCCGCATGGGTGAAAAAGAGATGGAGATTATCCATTTCTAAGCGACCGAAGATGTCTCACAACTACAAAAGATCCGCGAGGATATCCGATCTTCTCATAAAGGAGATATCCGAGATGCTGGTACGCGGCAAGATCAAGGACCCCAGGGTGTCGTCGGCAAGCATAACTGCTGTGAGGGTTACAGACGACATGGGCTACGCGAAGGTCTTTTTTACCTCTTTTGATGAACGCTCCGACACCCAGGAGATGCTTGAAGGATTAAGGAACGCTACCGGCTACATAAGAAGCGCCCTCTCAAAGAGATTGAGAATAAAGAAAATTCCCAACATAGAATTCGAGTACGACGGTTTGGTGGAAAAGCGGGCTAGAATTGACGAACTGATAAAGGACCTGTCGGATGGATGAATTTGATAACATCCTTAACCTCATAAGGGCGAACCAAAGCTTCCTTGTCGTCTCCCACGAGAGTCCGGATTGTGACGCTCTGGGTTCAACCATAGCCATGACGCTGCTTCTTCGCGAGCTTGGAAAGGATGTGATCATGTATAACGTAGACGGGGTTCCCGAGCACCTGCGATTTCTTCCCGAATGCTCCGGTGTTACGGATTCTCTTGATTGCGTTACGGACGAAGTGGATGTGGTTATGCTTCTTGACTGTGCCGACGTTTCGCGGCCCGGGAAAGAATTTGAAAATTTTATCTCGAAAAACGGTTTCACGTTTGCGTTTATAGACCACCACGCGACTAACAGCACGGGTTCCGAGTACTGCTTTGTGGATGAAAACGCATCTTCTACTGGAGTTATTCTCTACAGGATGATAAAACGGCTCGGGATTCCCATAAGCCCGGACGTTGCGGAGTGCCTTTTTTCCACCATAGTTGGGGATACGGGTTCGTTCCGGTATTCAAACACCTCTTCTGAGACGTTCACGATCGCTGCTGATCTGGTCGACTGCGGAGCCGACCCCGAGAGGATCTCAAGATTCATTTATGATAACGAACCTCTTAGAAAGGTTATGCTTAGAACCTTGGCAATGAACACCCTTGAGGTAACCGGGAAAATCGCTTTTCTTCACGTATCGAGCGAGATGTTCCGGCAGACCGGCACCGAAAAGGAGCATACCGAGGGTCTTGTAAGCATGGCGAGGTCAATTGAAGGGATTGAGGTCGCGGTTTTTCTGAGGCAGGAATCCGCCATCGGTTGGAAGGTGAGTCTCAGGTCCAAGGAGTACGTGGACGTGGCGCAGATCGCCAGACGGTACGGTGGGGGAGGACACCGCAAGGCGGCCGGATGTGTGATTCCCGCTCCGCTTGCCACCGTCAAGCGGAGACTCCGCATTTCGATTCAGGAAGCGATGTAATGGACGGAGTTATGATTCTCGATAAGCCCAAGGGTTATACCTCCGCTCAGGCGCTTAACAGGGTGAAAAAAGCCTTGGGAGCAAAAAAGGCGGGTCATACCGGCACGCTGGACCCATTCGCAACAGGGGTGTTGCCTGTGTGCTTTAATCAGGCGACAAAAGCCATTCCTTACCTAGGAGATGATATAAAAGAATATGAGGCCGAGATGACCTTGGGAGTATCAACCGATACCATGGACGAGACCGGTACGGTCACCGGCCGGGTGAATGCAGAGCACCTGGGCAGGGATGAGATTGAAGAGGTCATTGAAGGATTTGCGGGGGAGATAATGCAGGTTCCCCCAATGTATTCCGCCGCCAAGGTTTCAGGTACAAAGCTCTACGCCCTCGCGAGAGCCGGGAAGGAAGTTGAAAGGAAACCGAAAAGAGTCACCATAGAGGAGATAAGACTTCTTCATTTCTCTTACCCTAAAGCGACTTTTTACGTGAAGTGTTCTCGAGGAACCTACGTAAGGGTGATTGCCTCGGATGCCGGGAAGAAACTGGGCTGCGGAGCTCATCTTTCCGAACTGAGAAGACTCAGAAGTGGTCCCTTCACGCTGAGCGACGCTAGCAGTATTGAGGATGTGGAATCCGGAGATTACAGTATTCTTTCCTTGGAGAAGGTTCTCCGGAGCTATCCTAGGGTTCATTTGGAAGAGAGTCTCTGCGAGAGTGTGCGCAACGGAATCCCTGTTTGCCGGGAGATTCTTTCAGGCGTGGAATTGCCCGAATTCAAAAATAGGGATATAATCACCATATTTTGCCGGAAAAAGATTATTTCCATCTGCGAGGCGAAAGCTGACTCGGATGAATTTGAGTATATGGGAGATAAGGATATAGTGTTCCGGCATTTAAGAGTGTTTAACTGATCAGGCAAGGGTCTAGGAGGAAGTAATTTATGTCTTTGCAGAAAGAAGAAAAGGCGCGAATCATAACGGAGTTTCAAAAACATGAGAACGACGTTGGTTCGCCCGAGGTTCAGATAGGGATTCTGAACGGAAAAATACAGGAACTATCCGAGCATGTGAAAAGAGCACCTAAGGATAACCATTCAAGAAAAGGACTGGTTTCGATGGTTGCCAAGAGAAGAAAGCTGCTCAACTACGTAAAGAGGGTGAGACCGCAGGAATATGGAAAGCTGATTGAGACCCTTGGGCTAAGGAAATGAGGAAGTAATATTTTGGAGGAAATGAATTGACTGAACAAATGAAAAATATGGAAGCGGAGCTGTTCGGAAGCAAGCTGCGTCTTGAAACCGGAAGGCTTGCCAAGCAGGCAAACGGGGCTGTACTCGCTTCCTGTGGAGGAACTACCGTGCTTGCTACAGTAGTTGCCTCGGAAGAAAAAATAGAAGACGATTTTTTGCCACTTACGGTTAATTATCAGGAAAAGTCTTTTGCTGCCGGGAAAATCCCCGGAGGTTATTTCAAGAGGGAAGGGCGCCCAAGCGAAAAAGAAATTCTTACGTCAAGGCTTATTGACAGGCCCGTAAGGCCTCTTATACCCAAGGCCTTTTGTTACCCAACCCAAGTCATAGTGACAGTTCTTTCTGCTGACGGCGAGAACGCTACGGATGTTCTGTCGGTAATAGCGTCTTCAGCGGCGCTTATGGTCTCGGATATTCCGTTTGCCGGACCCATAGCGGCCCTTACCGTTGGAAAAATTGACGGCAAACTTGTTGTAAATCCCACTCCCGAGCAACTGGAAACAAGCACCATGGAGATAACCGTCGCGGGTACAGAAGAAGCCATCGTGATGGTTGAAGGCGGCGCAAGGGAAGTAAGCGAGGCGGAGGTGGTTGAAGCTCTTACGTTTGCTCACTCCGGGATCAGGGAAATCATTTCTTTCCAAAACAGTTTTGTTGAAGGGTTAGGGGAGGAGAAAAGGCAGGTTCCCACAGTCGAGACTGACGGAACGCTTGAGGACAAGGTTCGTTCATTGGCGCTGCCTTTGCTTGAGCAGGGGATAGTGACTGATTCAAAGGACGGCAGAAAGGAACTTATAAGAAAGGCTCATGAAGACACCGTAAACAAGCTGATCGAAGACCATCCCGAAGACAAAGCTAAGATTGACAAGGCGTTTGATGAGTTGCTCAAAGAGTCCGTCAGACAGGGGATAGTTGAGGGCACGAGGCCCGACGGAAGAGACTACACGACGGTAAGGCCCATATGGGGCGAAGTGGGTCTTCTTGAGAGAACCCACGGTTCAGCGCTTTTTACCCGAGGAGAAACCCAGGCCATAGTTGTTGCGACCCTGGGAAGTTCATACGACGAGCAGAGGATAGACGCGCTTGAAGGCGACCAGACAAGAAGCTTCATGCTGCATTACAATTTTCCTCCCTACTCCGTCGGAGAGACGAGCTTCCGGCTGGGCCCAGGCAGAAGAGAAATAGGACATGGCGCGCTTGCCGCAAGGGCGATAAAACCCGTTTTGCCGGATAAAGAGGACTTTCCCTATACCATCAGGATCGTTTCGGAAGTCCTTGAGTCAAACGGTTCCTCTTCAATGGCGACTGTGTGCGGTTCTTCAATGTCCCTTATGGATGCGGGAGCACCTATAAGCGCTCCTGTGGCCGGCATAGCAATGGGACTTATAAAGGAGGGAGACAATTTTGTCATTCTCTCCGATATTCTCGGTGATGAGGATCATCTCGGGGACATGGATTTTAAGGTGGCTGGAACGCAAAGCGGTATCACCGCCCTGCAGATGGATATCAAGATAACCGGCATAACCGAAGAGATTCTCACAACCGCGCTTGCTCAGGCAAGAGATGGCAGGATGCATATTCTCGGAAAGATGGAGGAGGTAATCAGCGGACCCAGAGAGGAACTTTCCGACTACGCGCCGAGAATTCTTACAATGCAGTTAAAGCCCGATAAGGTCAAGGTTGTGATAGGTTCGGGTGGCAAGACCATAAAGAAGTTAGTCGAGGACACGGGAGCGCAGATTGACATACAGGATGACGGTCTGGTGAAGATTTTCTCCCCCGACTATGAAGCCTGCAAGAAAGCTGAGAAATATATAAAGAGAATCGTAGAAGATGTAGTCGCCGGCAAGTTATACGTTGGCGTGGTTAAGCGCATTCTCGATTTCGGAGCGATAGTTGAGCTTGGGCCTGGAAAAGACGGGCTTCTGCACATCTCCGAACTTGAAAACCGCAGGGTCGAAAAAGTAACCGATATCCTGAACGAAAAAGACGAGGTTCTCGTAAAGTGCCTCGAAGTTGCGCGTGACGGCAGGGTGAGGCTCAGCAGAAAAGCCGTGCTTGACCAGAACATAGAAGACTACAGAGTTTCCGACTAACCCGCACAGTTGAGTCTTTCCCGGGAAAAACCGAAGCTGATAGTTGTCTTAGGACCTACGGCTTCGGGCAAGACCGAAATGGCGCTGGAAATAGCCCGAAAAACCGGCGCTTGCATAGTAAGCGCCGATTCCGTTCAGGTCTACAAGCATTTCGATATAGGCAGTGCCAAACCCACCGAGGAGCAAAGACGGGAGATTCCCCATTTCCTCATAGATGTCGCGGATCCCGATGAGGATTTTAACGCCGGCACGTACATGAGACTTGCCCTTGACCACATCGGGAGGCTCGTTGAGGGCGACAGGAAAATAGTCGTGGTCGGAGGAACTTTTCTTTACGTCAAGGCTCTTCTTTACGGGCTCCTCGAAGGTGTTGAGATTGATCGCGAATTCAGAAAGCGTCTCGCGCTGGAGAGAGATGAAAAAGGAGTGGTGTGGCTTCACAAAAAGCTTGAGGCTGTAGACCCGGTATCCGCGGAGCGGATAAATCCGAACGATTACGTGAGAATTGAACGGGCACTTGAGGTGTATCACACAACAGGCGAGCGCATGTCGAATCATCATCAACGCCACGGTTTTGCGGAACAGAGGTTTAACGCGCTTAAGATAGGCCTCCTCGGGGAGCGGGGGCGGCTGCGCCGTGCTATAGACGAAAGGGTTGACGCAATGATCGACCGTGGCTGGGTTGAAGAAGTAAAAGCTATAAGGGCCAAGGGATACGGACCCGACTTAAAGCCTATGAAGTCCATAGGTTACAAGAGGATCAACGAATTTCTGGACGGTCGGCTTGATTTTAAGATGGTGGTTGAAAAAATAAAGATGGACACGAAAAGGTTTTCCAAAAGACAGTCCACTTGGCTTCGCGCGGATGAAGACATAAAGTGGTTTGACTCCGAAAGAGGGAATGCCCCGATACTTGAGGCATGTAGAGAATTTTTCTGCTGACCATCTCCGCGACTATTTTTTTTCCTCAACCTTGTATGAGTAAACGGTTCTCAGGATTATCGCTCCGCCGATAAGTACGGAAAGTACGGGCAGGAGCCATAATATTACGCTGAATCCTCTGGGCGGAGGAGATGCGAGAATAGTTTCTCCGTAGCTTGAGACGAAATAATCTATTATTTCTTCCTTTGACTTGCCTTCAAGCAGCTTTGTTTTTATGACGGCCCTCATGTCCCTGGCAAGCTGGGCGTTTGACTCCGCGACGCTCTGGCCCTCGCATACGGGACACATGAGTTCTCCCGAGATTTCGGCGATTTGATCTTCAAGTGTATCCGCATTCACTTGGAAGGCGATAAGAAGGGCTAGGGACAAAATAAGCACTGCGCTCGGGATCTTGCGAAAAAAATAGTTCACTGGTTTTCAGTTCTCCGGCTCTGCCCGTTGTAAAGAGTAGCGTTCTCTATATGGTCTATGATCATTTTTTCAGTAAGCGGTCCTCTGTGCTTGCCGGTTATGATTCCCTCGGGATTTACGAAAAAGGTCTCTGGAACCCCTCCCACTCCGTAATCCAAGTGTACCCTGTTTTCCGGGTCGTAAATGTTAACGAAGCTTCCCCCGAACGAATTTACGTATTCCTCGGCGCTTTTTCTGTCGTCCATTATGTTTATTCCTATGAACTCAACCTGATCGCCTGAAAGAGACATGTAAGTTTTCTCAAGCACGGGAGCCTCCTCTCTGCAGGGATGACACCAGGATGCCCAGAAATTCACAAGCAATGTCTTTCCCCGAAAATCAGAAAGCCTTACCTTTTCACCGCTAAAGGATTCCAGGACGAATTCGGGCGCGGTTCTTCCCACAAGCTGGGAAGGGGTTTCGACATTTCCCTTCCCCGAAAGCCCGCTCCAGAGCGTATAGGCAAGCAGGGCTATAAGCAAGACGATAAGGATTTTCGAGATTGTGTTTGATATTTTCACAAGAAGTCCCCGTTTCTTCTGGTCTTAAGTTTTCTTTTGGTTATTATTTCCGAAATTGCCCTTTTTATTATAATAGGTTTTCATGAAAAAACTTATAATTGTATCCAACAGATTGCCGACAACCGTGCGGGAGGAGAACGGGAAGCTTTCTTTTGAACCGAGCGTGGGAGGTGTGGCTACGGGGCTGAGTTCCCTCGATACCGATTACGAAAAATGCTGGATAGGATGGCCGGGAATAGATTACGGGAGTCTGTCTGGGGAGCAGGTTTCGGAAATGGAACGGCGACTCGCAGAGGAAAATTTCTATCCCGTGAACCTCAACGCCGAAGAGGTAAAAGACTATTATCAGGGTTTCTGCAATGAGGTGATATGGCCTATTTTCCATTATTTCGTCCAGTACGGAACCTATAAAAAAGAGTTCTGGGAATCATACATAAGGGTGAACAGCAAGTTTGCCAGCGCCATACTGGACGTGGCCAGCGAAGGGGATTATATCTGGGTTCATGATTATCATCTTATGCTTGTCCCCGAGCTTGTAAAAAAACAGCTGCCCAGATCAAGTATTGGTTTCTTTCTCCATATACCTTTTCCGTCTTCAGAAATTTTCAGACTTATTCCATGGTGCCGGGAAATAATACAGGGACTTACCGGCGCTGATCTTATAGGTTTCCACACTTTTGACTACGTAAGGCATTTTGCCGAAAGCGTAAGAAGGATACTTGGACATGAGCATTCTTTGGGGCGGTTTATAATCGGGGAAAGAGAAGTAAGAACCGATACTTTTCCTATGGGAATCGATTATGAAAAATTCTCCTCCGCGCCAAAGAAACGAAGCATTCAGAAAAGAAAAGACGAGTTCATAGATCTTCTGGAGACCGACCAGAAGATCATTCTCTCCATAGACCGTCTTGATTACTCAAAGGGAATTCCGGAGAGACTCAGGGCATTTGATCTTTTCCTTGAGAAAAACCCGAAGATAAGGGGCAAGGTGGTTCTTTTGCTTGTCGCGGTGCCTTCAAGAACAGAAGTGGTCCACTACAAGATACTGAAAAACGAGGTTGACAATCTGGTCGGTGCGATAAACGGTCGCTACGGAACGATCGGCTGGAACCCGATTCACTACATGTACAGGTCTTTCGGTTTCGAGGATCTTATTTCCCTTTATCTGGCCGCGGACATCCTTTTCATTACCCCCCTTCGCGACGGCATGAACCTTATCGCCAAGGAGTACGTGGCTGCGAGACAGAACAAGGCAGGCGTGCTTATACTGGGTGAGATGGCAGGAACCGCACAGGAACTGAGCGAAGCCATAATCATAAACCCCAATGATCTCGACTCTACTTCACGGGCTCTGGAAACCGCCCTCGGCATGACCAAAACGGAGCAGAAAAGACGGATGAAGGCGATGCAGAGTCGTCTCAGCAGATACGATATCAGGACATGGACGGCGGACTTCATGGAGAGACTTGATGAAACGAAGGAAAGGCAGCTTAAGATGTTTGCCCGAAGATTCAGTCCGGAAATGACAAGCGAACTGATTGAAAAATACAGGACGAGCAAAAAGTGTCTTTTTCTGCTTGATTACGACGGTTCTCTTGTTTCCTTCAAAAATAATCCGCAGGATGCGAAACCTGACCCGGAAATCTATTCCGCGCTTAAGGAACTTTCCTCGAGGGAGAGAAATGAGCTTGTCATCATAAGCGGTAGAGACAGAAACACTCTTGCCAAATGGCTTGGGGATGTGACGAACGGTCTTGCGGCCGAACACGGTCTTTGGGTAAGACGCGAAAAGTGGAAAATGTCCGAGATTGCTCCGGAGGGATGGAAGGAAGAAATAAAGCCCATACTGGAAGTGTTTGTCGACAGGACTCCGGGGTCGCTTATCGAGGAGAAAAATTTTTCGCTGGCATGGCACTACAGGAAAGTTGACCCGGCACTCTCAATAGTGAGAGTAGGGGAGCTTAAGGACATGCTGTCGCACATAACTGCGAATCTAGAGGTCGGTGTTCTGGAAGGAAACAAGGTTGTGGAGATCAAAGGCTCTTTTATAAACAAGGGCAAGGCGGCTACTCAGTGGCTAAAAGCAGAAAAATGGGACCTTATCATATCGATAGGAGACGATTGGACGGATGAGGATATCTTTGAGCAGCTTCCCGAAGATGCCTATTCCATAAAAGTAGGTTTCGGACCGTCAAAAGCCAAATACAGAGTCCGCTCAACCGCCGAGGCGAGAGACCTTCTTTTTTCCTTGGTGGAGGAGACCCGCAAGATGGAGGATTTGCCTTCTGAAGCCAAGAAGAACAGGAGGCGGAAATAATGGAGTTTGTAAAAATTGCCGGTACGGAAATAAATTCGTCGAGAATAGGCCTCGGAACCTGGGCGATGGGAGGATGGCTCTGGGGAGGAAGCGACAGGAAAGAATGCGTGAGAACGATATACAAGGCGTTTGATAACGAGGTGAATCTGATTGACACAGCTCCTATCTACGGTTTCGGTCTCTCAGAAGAAATCGTGGGGGAAGCGGTTTCTCAGAGCGGTATGAGGGATGAACTTGTGATTGCGACGAAAGTAGGGCTTGAGTGGGAGAGGGGAGGAATATTCAGAAATTCCCTCCCGGAGAGGATACGCAAGGAGGTTGACGATTCTCTCAGAAGACTGCGCACCGACCGGATAGATCTTTACCAGATTCACTGGCCAGATCCGCTTACGCCCGTTGAGGAAACCGCGCAAGCCATGGCGGAACTCATTGAAAGCGGAAAGATAAGGGCTGTTGGGGTAAGTAACTATTCTGCTGAACAGATGGAGATTTTCCGTTCCGTGTGCCCGCTTAACTCAAGTCAGCCTCCTTACAATCTTTTTGAGAGAGGAATCGAAGAAGACGTGCTTCCTTGGTGTGAAGAACAAGGAGTTACGATGCTTCTCTACGGGGCTCTGTGCCGGGGACTCCTGGGCGGGAAACTGAAAACTGACTCGGAGTTTCCGGGAGACGACATAAGAAATTTCGATCCCAAGTTTCGAAAGCCCGTCTATGATAATTATCTTGGAGCTGTTGAAAAGCTGGGGGAACTTGCCTCCGAGCGTTTCGGAAAGAACGTACTTGAACTTTCCGTAAGATGGGTTCTCGACAAATGCGAAAACGATATCACTCTCTGGGGAGCGAGACGCCCGGGGCAGCTTGATGATCTTGCGGGTACCGCAGGGTGGGCTATAGACGATGACTCAATGAATGAAATAGACGCAATACTCGATACTTTCGTCCCGAATCCCATAGGCCCAGAATTCATGGCTCCCGGTCCGAGGCCTTTTTAAGCAAAGCTCTTTATGTCTTCAAGGCGGATTTCTGAAACGCTTTTTCTGAAAATGTCTGCCTGAGGATAATCTTCCTTGGCTATTCTCGGATCAGGCACTGCGATACAGCGTATGCCGGCCTCTTTGGCCGACACTATACCGTTTATGGAATCTTCAATCGCAACGCATTCTCCGGGATTGACTCCGAGACGTCTTGCGGTTTCAAGATATATGTCAGGGTGAGGTTTTCCGTTTTCCACGCAGTCTCCGGAGACCCTTATTCTGAAAGTGTCTGAAAGAGAGAATTTCCTGAGAACGAACTCTATCACTTTCATCGGGGAGCCCGAGGCGAGAGCCGTTTTTATATGTTTCTCCGTGCTTAGAATTTGAAGGATCTCGGGGATCCCATCGGAGAGTTCAAGCTCCTTTTCGTAAAGTTCGAGAAGGATCCCGAGACGGGTGTGGAGAATTTCCTCCGGGGACTCATCAAGGCCGAAAGTTTCTTTGAGAAGTTTTACGGAGTCTTTCTGGTTAAGACCCATTATCTTCTTTCTGTATTCCTTCCTGTAATTTTCATTGCCCTCAAATCCCTTTTGTTTGAGCATAATGGACTCGCTTTTCTCCCAGAGGGGTTCGCTGTCTATTATGACTCCATCCATGTCAAATATGACTGCTTTTATCAATGGACCAGATAAAGGCTGGAGCACAACCGTCCGCAAGGCGGAAAGTAAATGAGTGGAAGATTGAGGTAATCTTGTAAAATGCCGGTTTTTTCCTAGAGCAGATCTTTTATCCTGTCTTCCAAGGACTTCTTGTAAGTATCAAGATCGATCTTGATTCTGGAAACGCCGGTTTCCATCGCAGCTTGAGCGACAGCGGCCGATTCCCATACCAAAACCCTGGGATCAAATGGCTTCGGCACTATGTAATCCGGACCGAACTCAAATTTCTGGTTTCCGTAGGCCCTCGCCACTTTATCCGGTACGGGCTCCTTTGCGAGCGCCGCAAGGGAGTATGCAGCCGCGACTTTCATTTCGTCGTTTATTTTTGTAGCTCTTACGTCAAGCGCTCCCCTGAAAATAAAGGGGAATCCCAAGACGTTGTTCACCTGGTTTGCGAAGTCGGAACGTCCCGTGGCCGTTATTACGTCGCTTCTGGCTTCCTTTGCGTCTACGGGGAGTATTTCGGGATCGGGATTCGCCATGGCGAATATTATGGGATTTTTCGCCATGCTCTTTACGTTTTCCTGGTTGATGGCTCCACCGTTTGAGAGTCCGACAAACACGTCGGCTCCGACCAGTGCGTCCCCTATGGTTCTTCTGTCTGTTTCTACAAGGAATCTTTCTTTCTGGGGATTAAGCCCCGCGTTTCTTCCCTTGTAGATTACGCCCCTGCTGTCGCACATTATTATATTTTCCCTTTTTGCTCCGAGTGATATGAAGAACTCGGCGCACGCGATTGCGGACGCCCCGGCGCCGTTAAACGCCATTTTGAGCTCGCTCATCTTTTTCCCGGTAATCTCGCAGGCGTTAAGAAGTCCGGCACCCGATATTATCGCGGTTCCGTGCTGGTCGTCGTGAAAGACGGGTATGTCCATCTCTTCTTTTAATTTGTCTTCGATGTAGAAACACTCCGGGGCTTTTATATCTTCGAGATTAATGCCGCCGAAGGTGGGTTCGAGGTATTTTACGGTCTTTATGAATTCGTCGGGATCCTCGGTATCTATTTCAATGTCGTAGGCATCAACGTCTGCGAACTTCTTGAAAAGCACTCCTTTTCCTTCCATTACGGGTTTCCCCGCGAGGGCCCCCAGATTTCCGAGTCCTAGTATTGCCGTGCCATTTGAAGCTACAGCAACCAGATTCCCTCTGTTGGTGTATTCATAAGAGAGGTTTTCGTCCTTGGCTATTTCCCTGCAGGGCTCAGCGACTCCGGGGGAGTACGCGAGGGAAAGTTCCCAGGCCGTATCGCAGGGCTTTGTCGGTATGACTTCAAGTTTTCCTTTTCTTCCGCTTCTATGATATTCGAGAGCGGCTTCCTTCATATCTTTGTCGCTATCGCACATTTGTGAACACATCCTCCATCGGGTGTTTTAAAATGAAGAGTTAATTATATACGGAGATAAATTTTGTGCAATTACCTCGGCAAATCAGCAGCAAGAGCAAGACGATTGCGAGCAGTGCCCTGAATCCACACTCTCGGAAGCTTCGAGATTTCCGTTGCTGCTACCAAGGCCAAAAGCCGAGAACTGCTTTCCGATATTCTGCGAGTCGCAACTCACACACTTTATGATTTCATCGGAATCAAGCACCAGGACTTCAAATTCCTCTCCGCAGTCGGAGCACTCATATTCGTATAAAGGCATTTTTACCTCCAATTAACTATAACAAATATGGAATTATATACTTGATTGTATGAAGGGTAATCAAGTATATAATTGCTGTTTTTATGCGAAGCCAAGCAAAGATCTTTTGCTTGCCAACGCCGTAATAGAGCATATTTTGATAACAGGGGCACCGCATCCCGTTTCTCCTGAATGCGCATCCCCGTAATTTTGTATGGAGCTGCCATGTCGGACATAAATGAAGTAGGAACAACCGCATTTGCCGTAGCCTGTTACAGGGAAATGGAAAAGAACCGTGAACACCGCGTGTTCAATGACCCCTACGCCCACTGGTTTGTTACGGACGAGATAAGGGAAAAGGTTGACAGGGTAACAAAAATTCTTCCGGAATCGGTTGAGATTCTCCGTTACCGCTTCTGCATACTGGATGAAATCACAAGACGCGAGATTCAAGCCGGCATGAAACAGGTTGTCATACTCGGCTGCGGGTTTGACATGCGTTCCCTGGTTTTTCAGACCGAGGGAGTGCGTTTCTGCGACGTTGATCAGCCGGCCCTTCTGGAATTCAAGCACAAGGTTCTTGAAAGCCACGGCGTTACGCCATGCGCAAGCATACCGTGCAACTATCTTGAAGTTGACCTGCCGGAAGAACTCTCCAAGGCGGGCTTTGACATCAAATTCCCGACACTTTTTCTTTGGGAAGGAAACAGCATGTATCTTCCCATTGAGCTGATCTACAGTTTCTTTGACAGTCTGTGCGCCAGAATTCCCTCGTTCAAAATCGCTTTTGACTACTATCCACTGAGCATCATTAACAGGACTTACGAAAACCCTGAGGTTGTTAGGGCAACCGATATGTTTCAACGGACTTTCAACGTGACCTGGGTGACCGGGTTTGATGACCTAAGCGTTTTTGAAAAGCGCTACGGCATGAAGGTAGAGGAATCGAAGGAACTGCTTGAAGTCGGAAAACGGGTCGCTCCGGAAGCCGTAGATTCTGTCGCCGCTCTTGCCGGCGTGTACAGCTACGGAATCCTGAGCTACGGAGATGGGTAATCCGATCTGGCTATAGCAAGGTTAAACTGCATATTGCAATGTAACAGGAGGAGGTATGATGACCGAATCTTCCATAACAAAAAAAGGACAGACGACCTTGCCGAAATCTGTTCGTGAATTTCTTGGTCTGCGGGCCGGAGACAAGATACGTTATTTCATTACCGATGGTGGAGTGCGTATTATGCCTGTGCGGAGTGTTAAACGACTGTGTGGCGCACTGAAGTACGATGGCCCTACGGTCACTCTTGAGGAGATGGAGCAGGCTATCGCGGATGGGGCGTGTGAGGGAAATGATCGCGCTTAATACAGATGTTTGGTCCGTTATTGGTGCGTCACGATGTCAAACAACTCGAAGTGGCGCGGATGCTCCTGGAATCGCTTACGACTGAGTGCCCCGGTTATATTTATCGGGAATTCTCACGGCCATTAAGGGCGTTTCTCTGTCAGGCGGCCACGCAAGCCGAGTTGCTCCCCGAGGAGTTATTGCACCCTAAAATCTTTTCCAGAAATCTATTCCCACCGCGTCAAATATTTTCTGACCGTAGATATTTAAGTAGTGGATTTCGTTTGAAAACATCATTATTCCTATGATTACAAGTCCCGAGCCTATCGCGTACTTATAATACGGATAATACCTTCTGACGCTTCTGAAGGATCTCATGGCGCTGTTAAACGCAAGACCGACCAGCATGAACGGTATGCCGATCCCGAGTGAGTAGACCGCAAGCAGCCCCACCGCGTTCAGCGTTCCTTCCACTGTGCTTGCGTAAAGGAGTATGGATCCGAGGATAGGTCCTACGCATGGCGTCCAGCCAAAGCCGAACGCCAGGCCGAGAATATAAGTTCCGAGAAGGTTTCCCCTCTCCTGCGGAAGGGAGATTTTATGTTCTCTCTCAAGAAACGGGATCTTCACGATCTCCATTACGAATATTCCGAAAAGGATTACGAATATTCCGGCTATTCTGAGCAAAAAAGTCTTGTTGCCCGAGATCATTCCCCCAAGCTGGGAGGAAAATGCGCCCAAGGAAATAAAGACGGTTGAGAATCCCAGTATGAAGACGAGACTTGGTACGATCACCCTTGAGAATTTGGGCAGGCTCCGGGTGTCTGAAAGATCCTCGTATGAAAGATGCGTCACTACTGAAAGGTAGCCCGGCATAAGCGGAAGAATGCAGGGAGAAAGAAACGCGATCACTCCGGCGAAAAAAGAAGCGACTATTCCCACATCCAGAATTTCAGAATTCATGCCGGTTTCCTCTCCTCGTTTTTCTCGGTACGGATTTTTTGGTTTTTCAAAAGGACTCGCTCCAGTCTGCGCGCAAGTTCCACATCCCTTGTCATTATATCTTTTATGCTTATGTCTTTTTCCTCGTCAATATCCGCAAGCTCTCTCATGACCGAGTGGCGCAGACCTCTTTCCCTAAGGCGTCTTTCGGTCTCCTTAAATACGAGGGAAGTGCTCCATTGCATGTCCTTAAAAACCGCATCCGTTTCCCCGCATAGCCCGAGGAGATAGTATCCCCCGTCGGTTGCGGGGCCCAGAACCGCTTCGAATTCCCCTCCCGAGAGCAGCGAAAACGCGGTTTCCACATCCTCTTCGGTTATCATCACGCAGTCTGTGCCTATGATGATGACATTTTTGAACCCTAGGGAAAAACATTTTTCAAACGCGCGGGACATTCTCTGTCCGAGAGAACCTGTTTCCTGAGCGAAGAAAAGGGCTTCTCTGTCTCCCAGCCACTTGAAAACCTCTTTTTTTCTTTCCCTGGGAGTATAGAAGAGAAAAGTCGTCCAGTTCTCCTGACCCGAAAAGGAGTCGGCGACGAAACCTGCCGTCTCGCGGTAGAGTTCCATGGCCCTCTGTCCCCCTATGTCTTTTCCCAGGCGCGTCTTTACTTTTTCTGTTTCCGGATACTTAAGAAAAACGATCAGGGCGTTATCGTTTTTTCGCGACATTCCGCAAGGCCTCGGAATCAGGACACCGTCTGGCCGCCGCAGCTGCTTCCGGCCCCGGCGGTGCATCCGAAACAGTGAACACCGAATCTTATCTTCCTCTTGATCGCCTGGCGAAGGTCGAGATTGAATATGGTCAGCCCCCCGTTTCCGTTTCGGCACTGCATATCAAGCATCTGGTTAAAGTCGCAGTCGTAGATTTTTCCGTCGTGGCTTACGCTTATGAGATTCCGGCACATTATGGCGTCTACGGCTTCGGGATTAAACGCGTTTACAAGCTTTTCGATGTATTCCTCGTAGGCGTTCTGTTTTTTGAGTTCCTTCTCAAACCTGTTAATCGGCATGTTGGTCAGCGTGTACAGGTTATCGAACTGTATCCCGTAGTTTTTTTCGAGCTTTGCCTTGAAGTCCGCTTCAAGGCTCCTCTGGTCCGGGGGAAGAAAGGTCCCGACGGGGTTGTATACCAGGTTGAGCTTGAGTTCCCCGCCCCCGTAGCCTTCTCTGTTAAGCATTTTTAGGGATTCTATGCTTTTTTCGAAAACTCCTTTTCCCCTCTGCTTATCGGTGAAGTAGCTGCTGTAATATGGAAGCGAGGATATAACCTCGACGCGGTTTTCGGCGAAAAACCCCGGTATGTACGTTTTCTCTTCTCCCGTCCGGGGGTTTCCGTCGAGAGTAACGGTCAGGTTGTGTCTTACCATCACGTGTTTTCCAAGATCCCTGGCCTCTTTCACGAAGTAGTCAAAATGGGGGTTTAACTCTGGAGCTCCTCCGGTCAGGTCAAGATTTTTTATGCAGTCGTTTTCGCTCAGTATCTCAAGACATCTCTCTACGCACTCAAGGCTCATCTGCTCACTTCTCCAGGGCGAGGCATCCACGTGACAGTGAGTGCAGGTCTGGTTGCAAAGCTTTGTTATGTTTACCTGGAGGGTTTCAACCGTAATAGGGTCAATATCGAGACCTTGATCGATCAATTTGCGGGAAAAATTATGATTGGTTCTCTTCATCTTTTCTTAGACCATGAAGTATCCTTCGGGAATTTCCGTTGCCTGGTTCCGTGGCGGCTTTCCTCCCCATTTGTGTTCCTAGAGGGCACGGTTCTTTTTCAGCGTGTTGTGCATCTGGATTGCATGGATGAGCTTTATGCCGGCCGACATTGAGGCGGCGACATGTACGGCTTCAGTCATCTGCTCCGGGTCCGCTCCCGTCTCTAGGCACTGCGTAGTGTATGCGTCTATGCAGTAAGGACATTTTTCGGTATGAGCCACGGCCAAGGCTATAAGCGCTTTTTCCCGTTTCGTAAGCGCCCCTTCCTCGCCCGTTGCGGAGTTGTAATACTCGAAAAACTTGTCCATAAGGTCTTCTCTGAATTCCCCGACCTCGGGAAATCTCTTGAGGTCCTCGGGGTTATAGTAATCCATCTTTCTTTTTCTCCCGTTCCTGTGTTTATGCACAGGTTCTTTGTATAGGCCTCTTGCGGCAGTAAAATACCATATCTCAGAAATCGGGGAAACGGAATGATAAAAGCGGTCATATTCGATTTTGACGGGGTGATAGTCGACAGCGAGCCTCTGCACCTAAGGGCCTTTCAGAGAACCGTGGAAACCCTGGGACTAAAGCTCTCGACCACCGATTATTACTTACGATACCTTGCCTGCGATGACAAAAGCTTTTTCAGGAGGTTTCTTGAGGATAACGGACAACAGTGCACGGAACGGGAGATTGCCCGGCTTGTCAGAGAAAAAGGCATCTGTTTTGAAGAAATGATAGGGGAGGATATAAGAATTTTTCCTGGAGTTATTGAGTTTCTTGAGGCCATCCGGGGCAAATTTTATGTGGCGATAGGTTCCGGTGCGTTAACCGAAGAGATTAATCTCATACTGAGGCGTAAGGGGCTTTCCGAGTTTTTCGGTTTTGTAATAGGAGCCGACGATACGGAAAACCCGAAGCCGTCCCCCGAGGTCTACCTTAAGTGCCTTGAGAGGCTCAGAATAGATTACGACAGCACCATAACGGCCGCCCAGTGTATTGTGTTTGAAGATTCTCCCCACGGTGTTCTGGCGGCTAAAAGAGCCGGGATGAGATGCGTTGGGATTACTAACTCGTGTTCCGGCGAGGAACTTGGGCTTGCCGACCGGGTTGCGGATAGTTTTTCTGAGATCATCGACGATTTCCCCGAGGTGTTCAAGATTTTCTAAACAGGAATCTGTTTTAATATCGATATACCACAAAATCAATGTGTGCGAGGTATATCTACCCTGTGTTCAAATTCCTCTATCTTTTCACAAGCACCTTACACCTTCTTACACTTCTTACACAGAGACTGTACTGGCTGTTGAGAGAGCGGTGCTGAGAGACATAGAGGAAATGCTTAACATTAATCCCACGTGGTTTGAGCGCTACGAAGACCCCTATGACTTCGAGGCCTGGCACGAGGGAGTCACGACGGATGAAAAGAGAAGAGTCGTAGAGCTTGTTCTCCCCGGAGAGGTTCCGGGAACCCTTATTTCTCAACTTCGCAAGCTCAGAGTGATAACGACAAGTTCTGAAAACGGAGGCTGCGCCTTAAGTCCCAAAGATGACTCTTCCGTATTCAGTTTGTTCCTCGTGACTCTTCTTGTCTTTGCAGTGCTGAGGAGAAAAAGAGCTCGGTAGGAACGTCTCAGGGACACATGGGGGCGTCCGCCCTGCTTGCTGTAGTAGGGAGAAATTGTGTTCACGGGAACCGTGCCCGAGGCCCGCGAGAGCAACATTTCCACATTCAGGAATTTTCTCGATAGCAAGATGTAGGGGCATCATAGCCAGATTCGATTAAAGTAACAGAATTGGTTCTCTAACCGGCTTTCAAATCCATCCCGCTGCTCCCGCAATCCAACAATTAAAGCAACATCTTCAACCCTTCGGTCTTCGCGGTCCCGATCCTTCAGCTACGCTTACAGCTTCCAAGTCCAAAACTCTCTGCTCAAGCGGCTTTTCCTCGAAACCGCAAAGAACGTAACCAAGGTGATCAAAAGCAAGTTAAACCCTACAACCTTGAGATTGCCTTGATTCCCGGAAGCAAGGGCACATCCTCCATCATCTTCCTCCTGTTCTGGAAAAACGGGAAATTCGTCAAGGTGGTCGCGTGCGAGTTCGGATAAGTCATCAGGGATGTCCTGACACATTCTGTTCTCGGGGATGTAATATTCCTCTCCCGTATAAATACCGGAACCGAGAACGAAATCCATCTTGATCGTGTCACCGAAGCCACCGAAGTTTGTCGTTAAGAAATAGCCGAGCTTGACCGACGTACCGGGTGATAAGCCCCGTATGGGATTTCCACTATCATCAACCACTAGGTCATCATCTTTAAGAGGGTTGGACCAGTAGTATTCAAGTTCACCCTCGGGATTCTCTTCTAATATCTGAAACACGGTCTGGCCGACATCAATGCAGCCGTCATAGAGACGCAACGTTACATCCTCAAATCTAGGATCGAGTCCGTTAAAGATCCCGTATTGCTTATCCGTATACCTGATCAGATAGAAATAGATGTCCCCCGATCTCCAAGGCTGATTTTCATCTCTCCAGCAGGGCTTGAATCCAGCCAGTCTTGACATTAGAAATCCTCTTTGCTGCGCCTCTGTGAGCCTGTCGAATTCGGGAAGATTTGCACGAAGCTTTGCACGAAGCTTCTTAATCTCATTAGTAATGTGCTCGTCTACCGTTTTCAGATAATTCTTCAAACTTTCCTTGTCGGTAACCATATCGGCGCTTGTGCGCGTAAATTCTTCTTCTTCTCCGTTGGGGAGGAGGCGTGTTGCAGATTTGCCGAAGTACTCGGGGCCTAGATCAGGACACTGGACCTTGTCAAAGGACACGTCACTCTCTTCATGATCAAAGCCCGCAACCGAATAAATAGTTTTTTGGGCTCCCGATTGGGTCGTAATGGTAGTTTCAACGGCACAGACATGGTTGCCATACTTGCCAGAACTGTCTTGAACGCAGGCCGCTCCTCCGTTTGCTCCCAGTACTTCAGTCATGAGTTGTTCAAAAATTGGAATGTGTCTCAAAGACCCACCCTGGGCAGCGGGATGTCCCGCATGGAAGTCTATGATTTCACCTACTTCGAACGTCTGGGGTCCGCTGAGTTTTCGATTAACGAAGATAATGTACGTAGTTCCACTCTTCCACACTCCGTCGTCAGTTCTCAGGGCGTTTCGGAACTCCGTATGTTCGTCGTCGTTTCTGATCTGCTCTAGGTGCTCTTTCATGTGCAGTAAGAAATTCTTCATATCATCCATATCTCCCGCACTCGCCTGTTGGGCGGTTACACCGTGACCTGCAAAAGCGGAGTGCGTATTGCCAAAAACAAGAGTAAGAACAAGCATAAAGCAGGAAAACAGTGTGACCATTGCGGCTTTTTTCATGATTTCATCCTTTCTTTTGGGGCTAGTTTAGAGCATCAGATACAATTTTCATATTAGGAACATCCGGTCGGTCTAGATATGTACGGTTAATCTAACAAATATGAATGCGCGCTGTCAAATCTCAGTGTAAGGGGCGCTGTAGCGATTTTCGGGGTTGAGGTTTCCGGAACCAAAGCGGCGGCAGCTCGTATTCCGGCAATCCCAAAGCCATATTGCCCGATTCAGGCGGAACGCGCCGACGATTTCCCCCGGAATCGCCAGTCCCGACCAACCGCGGACGCACCAGCCCCCTCGGGGTCAGCTTCTGTTTAAATTGTTTTGTGAACCGCCAGAGAACCCCTACCCGGTATCGGCGTAACACCCCGACACAAGCGACGAGACTTTCACGGTGGAGCTTGACGACGACCCTAGGAAGGAGGCCTCGGTGGGCGATAAAACTCCATGGTCGGAGAGATACGTCAGGGGCGACCAGTACAAGGTGACAGTCACGATCAAAGACGACGGCAAATCGGGGTGGTGTGCCGCATACAGACAGCCCGCCGACCAACCTCCCCCGAACACGGAAGAAACTGACACGGGCGGAGGAGGAGATTCACCTCCATCAGGCAGCGGTGATGAGCCTCCGCCTGAAGATGGAGAGCCCTCAGCACCCTGTCCACAGGAAGATAGAAAAACCCTTGGGAATTTCTACGAAACGACCGGGGGAGAGAACTGGGATGAGAATGAGAACTGGAACTCCCCCGAACCTCCGCAGGAGTGGTTCGGAGTGGAAACGGATGAAGACGGAAACGTAGTATCCCTGCGTCTTTCGCATAACGCTCTCTCGGGAGAAGTGCCGGCAAGAGAACTTCTGTGTCTTTCGGAACTGAAGGAGCTTGCCCTGTGGGGAAACGACGATCTTTCGGGAGAAGTGCCCGAGGATCTTGTGCTTCGTGTTGAGAGAGCGGTGTTAAGAGACATAGCGGAAATGCTTAACATTAATCCCGAGTGGTTTGAGAACTACGGGGACCCCTATAACTTCGAGGACTGGCAGGAGGGAGTCACGACGGATGATGATGGAAGAGTGACGGAGCTTGATCTCATCGGAGAAGGAGTAGAGATTCCGGAGAGCGTTTCCGAACTTAAAAGGCTCAGGGAGATAATGATAACAAGTTCCGGGGGCGGAGGCTGCGCCCTAAACCCCAAAGATAATTCTTCCGCGTTCAGCTTGTTTCTCCTCACTCTTGCTGTCTTTGCAGTGGTGAGGAGAAAAAGAGCTCGGTAGGAACGTCTCAGGGACACATGGGGGCGTCCGCCCTGCTTGCTGTAGTATTGATGCTGCTTGTCCTCTCCCGAGGAATTCGGGCGCATTCTTGCTGATCTGCGCTTCCTTGCGTAACCGTCCGAAACCGTTACGGCTAAGCGTGAGATCATCCTTACACACAAGCACCTTAACTTGAGCCTGTATAGCGGTACTGGTATATTTCTCGCCTGAGCGCGCGGGGCAGTACCCAGCATTGAGTTTGTTGCGTCTCGATGTGTTCATATGCATCTCGACGTGCTAATTATGGAGAGAAAATATGGATAAAACCCAAGACACCCTAAAGTGCCCGGTAACCCACGGCACAAGCAGTTCAAAGTTGACCGGCAGCATAGCTAACCAGAACTGGTGGCCGAATCAGCTCAATCTGAAAATTCTTCACCAGAACTCTGCTCTTGTGGACCCTATGGGCGAGAGATTTGATTACGCGGCGGAGTTCCAGACTCTTGATCTTGAAGCGGTGAGGCAGGATCTCTACGCGCTTATGACGGACAGCCAGGATTGGTGGCCCGCGGACTACGGTCATTACGGGCCGCTTTTTATCCGTATGGCTTGGCACAGTGCGGGAACCTATCGAATCCACGACGGGCGTGGCGGAGCACGATCCGGCACGCAGCGTTTTGCACCTCTTAACAGCTGGCCTGACAATGGGAATCTCGACAAGGCTCGCAGGCTTCTATGGCCGATAAAGAAGAAATACGGACGCAAAATTTCCTGGGCGGACCTTATGATTCTCGCTGGCAACTGCGCTCTTGAGTCCATGGGGCTTGAGACATTAGGTTTTGCCGGCGGGCGCGAGGACGTGTGGGAGCCGGAAGAGGACATCTACTGGGGTCCTGAGACCGAATGGCTGGGCGATGAACGGTACAGCGGCGATCGCGAGCTTGACAATCCTTTTGGCGCCGTGCAGATGGGACTTATCTACGTCAATCCCGAAGGACCCAACGCCAAGCCCGACCCGCTTGCCGCGGCGCATGACATCCGCGAGACCTTCGGGCGCATGGCTATGGACGATGAAGAAACTGTCGCCCTGATTGCGGGCGGACACACATTCGGCAAGTGTCATGGTGCCGGAGACGCGGCCTGCGTTGGTCCCGAGCCAGAGGCTGCCGGAATTGAGGAGCAGGGTCTCGGATGGAAGAGCAGGCATGCGAGCGGACGCGGCGCTGATGCCATAACAAGCGGTCTTGAGGGCGCGTGGACGTCCAATCCGACGGCATGGGACAATGGCTTTTTCGACATGCTTTTCGGTTATGAGTGGGAACTTACCAAGAGCCCCGCGGGCGCCTGGCAATGGACGGCAAAGGATGTGGACAAGAAAGATCTTGCCCCTGAATCAGACGGGTCCGGAAAACGGGTTCCAACGATAATGGCGACCACTGATCTCTCGCTGCGTATGGATCCTGTGTATGAACCGATCTCACGCCGTTTTCACGAAAACCCGGACGAACTTGCCGAGGCGTTTGCAAAGGCGTGGTACAAGCTTACCCATCGCGACATGGGTCCTTACTCCTGCTGCCTCGGATCACTGGTCCCGGATGAGCCTCAGATCTGGCAGGATCCGGTGCCGGCTGCTGATCATGAGCTTGTCGAAGCAGAGGACATTGCACTTCTGAAAAAAGAGATACTTGACCAAGGGCTTTCGATCCAGGAGCTGGTTCGGGTTGCATGGGCTTCAGCTTCCACTTTCAGGGGTACCGATCGCAGGGGAGGTGCCAACGGCGCGCGTATCAGGCTTTCTCCCCAGAAGGACTGGGATGCCAACGATCCCGAAGAGCTCAACAAGGTATTGTCTTCATTGCTTGCCGTCAGGGAGAGTTTTAACAAAGCGCAGACGACCGGAAAATGCGTTTCGCTTGCGGATCTAATAGTTCTCGGCGGCTGCGCTGCAGTCGAAAAAGCCGCGGAGGACGCGGGGTATTCGGTGAATCTTCCCTTTACGCCTGGCCGCACGGATGCCACTGAAGAGCAGACAGATGCGGCCGCCTTTGATGTACTTGAACCGAAAGCGGACGGCTTTCGCAATTATATCGCAGCCGGTCAGCAGCACTCGCCGGCTGAACTTCTGATCGACAAGGCGCACCTGCTGACGCTTACCGCGCCTGAGATGACTGTGCTGCTCGGCGGCATGCGGGCACTCGGTGCAAACGCCGGAGGGTCACGACATGGAGTGTTTACAGACAGGGTCGGAACGCTGAGCAATGATTTCTTTGCCAACCTGCTTGATATGTCGATTGAATGGGGGCGCTCCGCTGATTCAGAAGGGGTCTATGAAGGCCGTGACAGAGCGACTGGGGAGATCAGATGGACTGCTACCGAAGTTGATCTCATATTCGGATCCAACTCACAGTTGCGGGCGCTTGCAGAAGTTCATGCATGTGATGATTCAGAGGAAGCTTTTATGCGGGATTTTGTTGCTGTCTGGACCAAGGTTATGAACCTTGATCGCTTTGATGTTTCCTGATTCCGAATCAGGGAAAATCACAATTGCAGGGCAACAAGTACCGTTTTAACATCAAGGTTTTTACATTTATACTCTGATATTATGAGTGGGAAGTTGTTTGTGATCTCCGGTCCGTCGGGAAGCGGAAAAACAACGCTTGTCGCCCGTGTTCTGTCAAACGTTGAGAACCTCCGTTTCTCCATTTCTTACACAACAAGATTAATGCGCTTGGGGGAGGTCCGCGGAGAGCACTACGAGTTTATTTCCAGAGAAGAGTTCCAGGACATGATCAAGCAGGGTTTTTTCGCCGAGTGGGCCGAGGTGCACGGAAATTTTTACGGCACGCCGAGGGCTGAAATAGAAAAATGGATCGAAACAGGTGTTGACGTCATTCTGGACATAGATGTTCAGGGAGCAAGAAGGCTGAGGGGTGTGTTTGACGATGCGGTCTTCATATTTGTTGTCCCGCCGTCTCTAGAGATTCTCGAGCAAAGGCTAAGAGACAGAAAATCGGAAGAAGAGGGGGACATCTCCATTCGTCTCGGGATTGCCAAGGAGGAGGTAGCCTGCTCGAAGTGCTATGATTATATTATAATTAATGATGAGGTGGATATTGCGGCTAGGAGAATCGAGGCCGTTATACTTTCGCAAAGACAGGGGGATGGTGAAGATTCCCGCCAGCGGATGCTCGCCGCTACCCGGGACGCGAGGACGGAAAATGTGTACGGCCCCGTTTTTCTCAGGAAATTCGGCCTTAAGTGAGGTATTCGCGCTGCTGTGATCAGGCTAAACGACATCATTGATAAAGTTTCTTCCTACTCGGATATCGAGAACGAAGATCTTGACTTCATAAAAAAAGCCTATGTGTATTCGGCCAAGGTTCACTCGGGCCAGAAAAGAGTTTCCGGAGAACCGTATCTGAGTCATCCCCTGGAGGTTTCTTCCATACTCGCGAACTTAAAGCTTGACGTTCCCTCCATAGTTACCGGACTTCTTCACGACACAATAGAGGACACTCTTGCGACTCGCGAGGAAATCGAACGGAATTTTGGAAGCGAGATAGCTTTTCTTGTTGACGCTACCACGAAAATAAGCCGTCTTCCCCATGTTTCCGATGTGGAGAAACAGGCCGAAAGCTTTCGCAAGCTGATACTCGCCACGGCTGAAGATATAAGGGTTGTACTGATAAAACTTGCCGACAGGCTGCACAACATGAGAACGCTTCAGTATCTGCCTGAGGATAAGCGGAAAAGGATTGCTGTTGAAACGATGGAAATTTACGCGCCGCTTGCCCACCGCCTCGGGATGAACTGGATATCGGTTGAGCTAGAGGACCTGGCGTTTAAGTTCTCTGAGCCGGGTGAATACGAGCGTATTAGCCAAACCGTGTCCACGAAGAAAAAAGATTGGGAAAAGTACACGACCGAAATCGTCTCGCTCATCAACAACAAGATGGAAGAATTCGGAGTTCGCGGAGATGTCTCGTGGAGATTCAAGCATTTATACGGCATCTACAGCAAGATGAAAAAAAGCAATATAAGCCTGCGCAATATTTATGACATACTGGGTTTCCGGATCGTTACCGCGAGTGAAAACGAATGCTATCAGGTTCTGGGAGCGGTGCATTCCTTGTGGAAACCGATTCCGGGGAGAATAAAAGACTACATAGCCCTTCCGAAGGCCAACAACTACCAGTCCATTCATACGGCCGTAATAGGGCCCTTTGGAGAGCAGATGGAGATACAGATACGAACTGAGCGGATGCATCGGATCGCGGAATACGGGGTTGCTGCTCACTGGAGGTACAAGGAAGGAAATTCGCTTGAGAACGGAAACAACAAGATCTACTCAAACCTCCGACATCTCGTCGAGTTAAAGGATATACAAGACTCGACGGAGTACATAGAAGCCATAAAGGGGGAGCTGATACTGGATGTCGTGTACGTTTACACTCCCAACGCAGACCTCCTTGAGTTTCCCGTAGGTGCGACTCCGGTTGACTTTGCATATTCAATTCACACAGACATAGGCAACCATTGCTCCCAAGCTTTTGTTAACCATAAGCTTGTTCCCCTTAACTACAAGCTTGAAACTGGAGACATGGTGGAAGTGGTGACTTCCAAGAACAGAGTTCCTAACAGGCAGTGGCTTGATTTTGTTGTTACTTCAAAAGCTAAAAACAGGATAAGGAGCTGGCTGAGGCAGGAGGAAAACCGCAAAGCCGAGCAGATTGGAGAAGCAATAGCCCAGAGGAAGTTCGCCTTGAAAGGACTCAAGCTGAGCAACCTGCTGGAGAAGAAAAAGCTCGACGAGCCTCTGGCAAAGCTTCAATTCCCGGGAATAAAGGATTTTTACAGAGCGGTAGGATTCGGCAATGCCGCGGTAAATGATCTTCTCAAGGCGATGCATCCCAGGAAATTCGCCGAAGGTGCCGAGAAAAGCGAAAGAATAAAAAGCATAATGAACAGAATCTCCAAAGACGAGTACAAAGACGCCGTGCTCGTCAGAAGATATGACAACATACTCATAAAGTTCGGCAAATGTTGCAACCCGGTTCCCGGGGAACAGATCATAGGTTTCATAACCAGGGGCAGAGGGATAACCGTGCACGTTTACAATTGCCCCAAATTGCTTGAAGTCGCTCCTGAAAGGAGAATAGAGGTTGCCTGGAATGACGAGTATTCGGGACGGATACCGATCGGTCTTTCGGTGAAGTGTGAGAACAGGAAAGGCATTTTCTCTGAACTAACAAGCACGGTTTCGGGACTCAATGTCGACATTGTCAGTGCCGATGTGAGCGAAGATGAGATTGGACAGGGAGATGCGAGGTTTGAGGTAGCGGTGGAAAACATCAAGCAACTTGAAAAACTCATTGAATCGCTTAAGAATCTTGGGGGAGTGATCTCGGTTGAGAGATTAACGGAAACCTCATACCCGCAGCCGAATGACCTGAACTAAAAAGGCATTCGCGTGCGTTCGGACATTTTTGCCATGATCGTAACCTGGATCAGAAAAAAGCTTGCCATAAGAAGTTCAAAGAAACTTGTGCGCACCGTAAGAAGTATCATCCGGAAAAAAGGGAGATTCATGGCCCCAAGGGAAGCCGATCATGCCGAAGTAAGGATACTTGCCTGTGAAGAGGCGATAGAACGGGGCTCCCTGCATGAAATAAGAGCATCAAGGAAAGCCCTTGGGATTTTTTTTGAAGACAATCTCAGGTCCTACGGCAAATCTGCTCTGCGGCAGAACGTAGAAGCCATAGTGATAGCGGTAGCTCTCGCCTTGGCCATAAGAGCCTTCGTGTTTCAGCCCTTCAAGATTCCTTCGGGTTCAATGCTCCCGACTCTTCTTGTGGGTGATCATATCCTGATAAACAAGTTCGTCTACGGAACAAGAATTCCTTTTACCAACGAGATATTTTTTCCCTTCTCCAAAATTGACCGCGGCGACGTCGTAGTCTTCAAACTCAGCGAAGGTAACGCAGCGGGTTTCCCCATGCCCGGCAAGGGGGCTTTCTACGTAAAAAGAGCCGTAGGTATTGCCGGGGATGAAATAGACATACGCGGCAGGGACCTCCTTATAAACGGCAGAGTTGTGGAACAGGTCTACACCGGGAATTACGAGTATCCGGACCAGAAATTCTTTTCTGTTACCGACAGATACGAGCAGTCGCTCTCCGGGAAAAATTTCAGCGTTATATATAAAAAGGGGAACAGTTCCACGACGAGCGGGAAAATGAGCTTTCCCCTTGTTGTTCCCAAGGGCAGGATTTTCGTCATGGGTGATAACAGGGACAACAGTTACGACAGCAGGTTCTGGGGATTCGTGCCGGTGGAGAATGTTTACGGCAAGGCATTTATGATTCACTGGTCGTGGAATCTTTCTAACCCGGGTTTTATAGACAAGGTAAGATGGCATAGAATTTTTTCGGGAATCGAATGAGTCTCTCGATGGTTAGATAGTTTCCTCATTGCGTGGTTTTTTACTTGGGGGTTGCACGAATCATCTCATTTCAGAACACCATACGCACAATTGCTACGGGAATAAAATCTGGGGTTGGGGGCGGCTTCTGCTTTTGCGTTGTCCTGTGCGTCTGGGCGGCGGGCACCGCAATTGCACGAACGGAGACCCCTTCCCGGCATTTGCGTGAAGCCTGTGTCGAGGACGGTCGAGACTTGGAGTACGGGTTTTTCGCCGACTTCAGACCCGTGAGTTACAGCGAGAACTTGGACCCGGACAATTCTGAGTTCAACAGTCACCTCGGCTACGAAGCTGACCTCTTGACCGCACTGGAGACGATGGAGGGCGCGGGGCTTATATTCAACCGTAGCGCCATCAAGGAATGGCCGGACATTTGGCTGTTGCCCGCTACCCCTCGTTATGACCTGGTGGGCGGTGGCATCACTATACTTGAGTCTCGCACCCGCGACGCAACGGGGACGACGAAGGTCACATTCACTTCCGGCCACATCACCTTCCGCCAGTCACTCTTAGTGCGCGCGGAGGATGCCCAACGCTATGGCTCGCATGACGATCTGGATGATGCGCGGGTCGCCGTGTTGGGTGGCTCGACCGGCGAACATCGTTTACTGCAGTTAACCGGGGTGGTGGATGCCGAAGGCAACCTGGTTGCCGGCACGGTGGTCCACTTGGGCGACGGCACGAGACTCACTGCCGACGGCAGTACTGACTACAGGATCACCGCTGCTGCTTCAACCGGGAACCTATCGGGCCGTACGCGCATTGAGGGGACTCAGGGAACCGTCAGGGAAGTGCTCATCATGTCAACGGATCAGGAGCAGCTTGATGCCTTGGACAATGGGGTAGTGGATGCCGTGGCCCGTGGTGGGTTGGGCAACCACGAGGCCTCCCGAAACTCTAATTTCCGTTTCGTCGTGACGGCCCTCGACCCGGAGGTGGAGTACGGTGGCTTTGCCTTTGACAAGAATGACCGAGCCCTCGCTGACTGTGTTGATGCCCTAATCAATTATCTGACCGACAACCGGCGCATCGGCTTTGCGGAGTGGGTAAAGGATCCTGAAGTTTTCCTTAAACGCGCCCGTTACTGGAACGCCTCGGCGGAAGACGATGATGACGGGTGCTCCATCGCCGCAACCGGCAGTACGCATCAAAGCCCTTTGCTTAACCTGCTCTTTGTAGCGTCCATTTTGTTCTCGGTGGTTTTCTTGAGAAAACGCATCTGGCGCTAGTTTGCCGCGGAGGGCTCAATCAAAAAGGGAAACAATCACTCTGAGCCCCTTGCCGCCCGATATAGTGTCCGCCTCCCAGCCCGACCCTCTTTTCTCCTTAACTTCCTTCGGATGCTCGCTTATGTCCGCCCTGCTCAGGATAACGCCACGTCCCGAATTGTCTCTTGTGCGAAATCCGGCTTCCTGCCCTGTCTTTGCAGATGGCGGAGCAGAGTTCCTCCGGCTCTGCTGACCGCACGGATATGGCTGTGTATCCACCTTGCGCTTACCGAGACCACTTTTTCCTGCGACGAAGTCTTCCCGCTGTCTGATCGGGGTTCCGAAGCAAGAGCAAGATTATCTTTGTGCCTCATGACGCGTATCTATAATTTTATAAACTTTCCTGTATAATTCCCCTGAATTATGGCGATCAAGAAAAAAATACAGCCGATTGAGGACGGGGCCGAAAGTTTCTTCTCCGGGATCATAGACGACATACCGCCCGAGAGGCTAAGCAGCCTTATTGTCATAGGAATAAAGACAAGAGGGGAATATCTGGGCAAGAGGCTCGTTGAGCGTATAAGCGAGCGGACTGGAAAGGATGTTACCTTTGGAACGATCGATATTACTCTCTACAGGGATGATTTTGAGAACCGGAAAAACTGGCCGCGACTGCGCAGAACCAGCATCCCCGACGATGTGCAGGGGAAAAACATAATACTTGTTGACGATGTCCTCTACACTGGCCGTACCGTGCGGGCCGCAATAAATTCAATCATGGATTATGGAAGGCCGGCCTCGGTCAAACTGGCCGTGCTCGTGGACAGGGGAGGGAGGGAACTCCCCGTGCAGCCCGACTACGCGGGAATCAGCATCGAAACGTTAGACAACGAGATGGTCAACGTTTACCTGGAAGAAGTGGACGGTAGGGAGGAAATTGAAATAATCAAAGAAGATGGCGTTTAGCAAGAAGCACATACTGGGTCTTGGAGAACTCTCGGCCGAGGAAATCAAAATCATTCTCGACACCGCGGAGTCCATGAAGGAGATTTCCACCAGGGACGTAAAGAAGGTTCCGACTCTTAAGGGAAGGACAATAGTGAATCTTTTTTTCGAACCCAGTACGAGAACCCGATCGTCATTTGAAATCGCGGAGAAAAGACTCAGTGCCGATGTTCTGAGTTTTTCTGCCTCGCAAAGCAGCATTGTAAAAGGGGAGAGCCTTTTGGACACTGCCAGAAATTTCGAGGCCATGGGCGCGAGCATAATGGTTATAAGGCATGGAATGTCCGGTGCGCCTTTTGTCCTGGCCCGCCAGATAAGCGCCTCGGTAATAAATGCCGGAGACGGCTCCCACGAGCATCCAAGTCAGGCTCTTATTGATATTTTCACCATAAGGGAGAAGAAAGGAAGAATCGAAGGCCTTGATGTACTTATCGTTGGGGATATTCTCAACAGCAGGGTCGCCAGATCCAATATATTCGGCCTCCGTAAACTCGGAGCGAGAGTAAGGATAGTCGGACCGGCAACTATAGTTCCCGAATATTTCAGGGATATGGGAGCGGAGATCTTCTACTCGCTTGAACATGCCCTTGAGAATGTGGACGTGGTGATAATGCTGCGGGTTCAGAGCGAGAGAAAGACTCTTGAGTATTTTCCTTCGCTGAGGGAATACTCGGGGCTTTACGGGCTTACCAGAGAGAAACTCAGGCTTGCGAAAGAAGACGTGATAGTGATGCATCCGGGTCCGATTAACCGGGGGGTTGAGCTTACTTCGGAGATAGCTGATGATCCGGGGGCCGTTATACTTGAGCAGGTGGCAAACGGAATTGCCGTGAGAATGGCCATGATATATCTTGTTGCCCTGGGAGAGAGCTTATAGATGGGAGTGCTCATTAAAAACGGCCGCGTTATTGACCCTTCACAGTCCCTCGACATGGTCTCGGACATATATATCCAGGAAGACAGGGTGAGGGAAATATCAAAGCGTATAGACACCCCGCGCAAGGCAGACACGGTAATAGATGCAAGCGGGCAGGTGGTGGCCCCCGGACTCGTGGATATTCACGTACATCTCAGGGAACCGGGCTATGAACACAAGGAGACGATAAAGACGGGTTGTCTTGCCGCCGCCGCGGGCGGTTTTACTTCCATAGTGTGTATGCCCAACACGAACCCCATAAACGACAATGCCTCGGTGACCGAGTACATACTCTTAAAAGCCAGGACTGAAGGCATAGTCAACGTGTTTCCCATAGGCGCGATAACCAAGGGAGAGAAGGGAGATGAACTTGCTGAGATAGGCGAGATGTGCGAAGCCGGATGCGTGGCGATCTCCGATGACGGAATGCCTGTCACTGACTCGGGACTTATGCGAAAGGCAATGGAATACGTAAGACCTTTCGGGATTCCGGTTATCACGCACGCAGAAGACACCGGGCTTTCTGCGGGCGGCGTTATGAACGAGGGTTTCGTTTCAACCGAACTTGGCCTTCGGGGAATTCCCGCCGCTTCTGAGGAGGTTGGGGTGGTCAGGGACATAATTCTCTGCGAACTCACTGGCACTCCTCTTCATATCTGCCATGTTTCTACCAAGGGTTCGGTAAGACTTGTGCGGGAAGCAAAAAAAAGAGGTGTGAAAGTTACGGCGGAGGCGACTCCTCACCATTTCACTCTTACGGACAAGTTGGTATATGGTTACAACACCGATGCCAAGATGAATCCGCCGCTTAGGACCCAGGAAGACGTGGATGCTATACTAGAAGGCATTGCCGATGGAACAATTGACGTGATAGCCACGGATCATGCTCCTCACAGTCAGGATGAGAAAAACGTTGAATTTGACTTAGCACCTTTCGGTATAGTTGGTCTTGAAACTGCCCTCTCACTTTCGCTTGAACTGGTGGAAAAAGGAATCATTACTCTTGATGAGATGATAAAAAAACTTACAGTTGCTCCTTCAGAGATAGTGGGCATAGAAAGAGGAACGCTTGTTCCAGGTTCAATCGCCGATCTCGTGGTGTTCGATCCCGGCATGAGCCGTACGGTAAAGGCTGGGGGGTTTTTCTCAAAGAGTAGAAACACTCCGTTTTCCGGGTGGGAACTCAAAGGGGTGGTGAGCAATACGATAGTTTCGGGGAAGGTTGTTTTCAGTCGCAATTAGGTTTTATCTTTTGCGATAGCCAATGGAAAAGAGATTCCAACGCAATGGAAGACAAGCAGTTTGAACTAAGAAAATCAAAGCTAGAAGAGCTAAGGGCAATGGGCATTGACCCTTATGCAAACGGTTTTACACCGGAGCATACCGCCGGAGAGCTGGTCTCCCTGCACGCTTCGAAGTCTCCTGAAGAACTTGAACAGGTGGAAGACCTCTTCAGCTTGGCCGGAAGAATCGTTTCAAAGAGGGACTTCGGAAAAAGCGCTTTTTTTCATCTCTCAGACCGCACGGGGCAGATTCAGGGGTTTATGCAGAAAAACTCCATTGACGAGAAAACCTATACGCTGTTTCGCAAACTACTCGACGTAGGAGATTTTGCCGGCGTCCGCGGAGAACTTTTTAAGACCAGGACCGGGGAGCTTACAGTGAGGGTCCGGGAACTTTTTTTCCTCACAAAGGCCCTGAGGCCGCTTCCTGAAAAATGGCATGGCCTCCAGGATGTGGAGACAAGGTACCGCCAGCGCTACTTGGACCTGATTGCTAACCAGAGAACTAAGGAGATTTTCAAGACAAGGTCAAAGGTGATAAATCTCATCAGAAGGTTTCTTGACGAAAGGGATTTCCTTGAAGTGGAGACCCCAGTGCTTCACCCGATTGCCGGAGGCGCAACGGCAAAACCCTTTATTACTCATCACAACGCCCTTGATATGGATCTTTACCTGAGAATAGCGCCTGAGCTTTACCTGAAACGACTTGTCGTCGGAGGACTTGAGAGAGTCTATGAACTTGGGAGGACGTTCAGAAATGAGGGAGTGTCCACCAAGCACAACCCAGAATTCACCATGATTGAGTTCTATCAGGCTTACGCGACTTACGAGGACCTTATGAACCTCATAGAGGAACTTGTCTGCTACGTGGTGGAAAATACGGTCGGAGACACGCTGTTTGAGTACGAAGATAAAAAGATAGACTTCAAGAGACCTTGGAATAGAATTAACATTTATGAGGCTCTACGGGAGAAATTCGGTTCCGAAATAACGGAAGATGACCAGTTTCTTTTTGCGAGAGCGGATTCTATGGGAATAAACCATAACGGAATTAAGGGAAAAGCTCTCACGGAGATTTTTGAGGCGCTTTTCGAAGATAGTCTCGTTAACCCGACCTTTGTTTACGGTTTCCCTCTTGATGTCTCTCCGCTTGCCAGAAAAAACGACGATGATCCTGAAGTGGTTGACAGATTCGAGCTTTACATCTACGGAAGAGAGATAGCCAACGCTTTTTCTGAGCTTAACGACCCGATTGATCAGAAAAAACGGTTCACGGACCAAGTCGAAATGAAGGAAAAGGGCGAGGATGAATATCATGAAATGGATAATGACTACGTGTCGGCCCTTGAGTACGGAATGCCTCCCACGGCCGGAGCCGGTATAGGGATCGACCGTCTTGTGATGCTGCTTACCAATTCCTCTTCCATAAGAGAGGTCATTTTCTTCCCTCACCTCAGACCCTAGTATGAGTTACGAATCGCTAATCTCCCTTAGGTACCTGAAATCGGGAACTGGGCGTGGTTTTCTCTCCCTAATCGGTATTATCTCCATTCTGGGTGTTTTCTTGGGAGTGGCTTCGCTTGACGTGGTGCTTTCGGTCATGAAGGGGTTTGAGGATGAACTCAGGGACAAGATAATCGGCGCAAGTTCCCACGTAATCGTAATGAGCTACGAAGGAGATTTCGGAGATTTTGCGGATGTGGAGAAGAGACTTGAACATTTTCCCGGTGTAACCTCGACAAGCCCCTTTATTTACAATCACGGCATGCTCGTTACGGAATATGCTGTCTCGGGTTCCGTGATAAGGGGGATAGACCCAAACAATTCAGCCTCGGTTGCCGCCGTGGCTGAAGCGGTGGGAAAAGGCAGTTTGCCGGAGACAAGTAAGAACAGTGACGCCCTTCTTGATGAAGGTTCCCGGATTGTTTCGGGGCTTTTACATGAAACTGCTTCCGGGCACCCTCCGATCATCATAGGCAGAGAACTTTCGAATCTGATTGGTGCGACAACGGGGGATACTGTCAATCTTGTTTCTCCTTACGGAAAAATCGGTCCTTTCGGCCCGACTGCCAAGATAAGGAAATTCGGTGTGATAGGAGTTTTTGATTACGGCATGATTGAATACGATTCGTCTACCGCCTACGTATCGCTTGAGGATGCCATGGATTTCTTCGAAACCCGAAGCAAGATAACAGGCATAGAAGTCAGGGTGGATAACATATACCAGGCACGCGAAACGGGGAATAAAATAGCCGAAACTCTCGGCTTTCCTTTCTATGCGAAGAACTGGGAGGACTCGAACAGAAGCCTTTTCAGGGCGCTTCGTCTTGAGAGAATGGCTATAGGAATATTTCTCGGGTTTATAGTTCTTGTCGCTGCCTTGAATATAGTCAGCACGCTTACAATGCTCGTTATGGAGAAAAAAAGGGACATAGCCGTGCTCATGTCCATGGGAGCTCGCAAAAGCGGTATCAGAAGGATATTTGTCTACGACGGAATGATAATAGGGACCGTTGGAACACTTCTAGGGACGCTCTTCGGATACCTGATCTGTCGCTTTCTTGAGACCAGCAATTTTATAAAGGAAGCGATTCCGTTTGATGATAACGTATATCCTATTTCCGAATTCCCTGTTAGGATAGAGCCAGTTTATTTTCTCGTCGTAGCGGTATCAAGCCTGCTTATATGCTTTCTTGCGACTCTCTACCCGTCTTACAGGGCTTCGAGAGAAAACCCCGTGGAGTCATTGAGATATGAGTGAGATGCTGTACAAGGTCAGGGGACTTGGAAAGGTTTTCAATAAGTCGGGCAGCAACGTGTGCGCTCTTGGCGGAGTGAATATGGATATTTTTGCAGGAGAAACTCTCGGAATCGTTGGGGTGTCGGGTTCGGGGAAAAGCACCCTTCTTCACATACTTGGTACTCTTGAGCCCCCGACAGAAGGTTCTGTTCTCTACCGTGGGAAAGATCTTTTCAGCCAAAATGAAGAAGAACTTTCGGTTTTCAGAAACTCGGAAATTGGATTTATTTTTCAATTTCATTACCTTCTTATAGAATTCACTGCACTTGAAAACGTCATGATGCCGTGTCTTATAGACAGGCAGAGTTCCGCCGCGGCGAAACAGAAAGCCTGTGAAGTGCTTGAGAGGGTGGGACTTTCTGAGCGCCTTAATCATCTTCCCGGCGAGCTTTCCGGGGGAGAGCAGCAGAGAGTGGCGATCGCCAGATCAATTGTCAGGGGACCGAAGGTAATACTTGCCGACGAGCCCACCGGGAATCTTGATAAAAAAACGGGATTCTCGGTTCTTGATCTGTTCTGCAAGCTTAACGAGGATTACGGGGTTACGGTCATCATGGTTACGCACAACGACGAATTTGCGAAGAGAATGAAAAAAACTGTTAAAATATCAGACGGGATGGTTGCCGATGCGAACTAAAAGTCTTCTATTTTATTTGGCTGTTTTTCTTGTCATGGCGACGTTTTCAACCGCGGGTCCCATGGCGCAATCCCCCCCTGCCGGAGAAGAACTTGAGGAATATCAGTCCTTCAAGGGCACAATCGCCGAGGTGGCAGTTTCTGGCAACCGGAGAACCGAAACCTCCCTTATAGATCTCAATATAGAGACCAAGCAGGGCGATGAATATTCCTCGCAGATGGTAAAAGAGGATCTGAAAAGGATATACGAACTTGATTTCTTCCAGCAGGTTCTTGTTGACGTTAAGCCAATTGAAGATGGCCTCAGGGTTGAGTTTATCGTTGAAGAGAACCCGGTACTCGCTGACCTTAAGCTTTCTGGAAACGACAAACTAAAGGAAGATGACATAAAGGAAGCTGTGGCATTTAGAGAAGGACGCATCGTAAGCCTGAGGAAGATAACGGAAGGCAGGGAGATAATACTTGCCCTTGCTTCCGATAAGGGTTTGGTTGGAACTGAGGTCGAATATGAGATCGAACCCAGGGGAGATGGAGTCGTTGACGTTGTTTACAGGATTGACGAGGGAGATAGAAAGTACATAAAAGAAGTCGAGCTTGTCGGAAACAGCAAAATTGAGACGAAGAAGATCAGAAAAAACATGTATTCAAAGCCCAAATATTTTCTCTCTTTTATAACGAAGAGGGGGCTTTTCAAAATTGAAGAGATAAAGAGGGATTCCGACAGAATAAAAGCGGTTTACATTGATAACGGATATCTTGACGTAGGGGTTTCTGAACCTGGAATTCGTTACGATGAGGGAAAAGACGGCTATGTGGTGAGTTTCTCAATAGAAGAAGGGGTTCAGTACAAGGTATCCAGGATAACTTTCTCCGGGGAACTGGCTGGAGACCAGGATGAAATCCGCCCGGAACTCGAGCTCTTGCCGGACTCTGTTTTCAGTAGTTTCGTTCTTCAGGCCGACATCGGGAGAATAGCCGATTTCTACGGGGACAAAGGATATGCTTTTGCTAACGTAACTCCTGATGTGCGGCTTGATAAGGGAAACAACCTTGTCAGTATCGATTACTCGATTGAAAAAGGCGGGGAAGTACACATAAGAAACATAAATATTTTGGATAACACCAGGACTAGAGACCATGTTATAAGAAGGGAACTTTCACTTGAGGAACAAAGCCTATACAGCGTTTCCAATCTAAGGGCCGCCCGCTACGAGGCTGCTCGCCTCGGTTACTTTGAGGATACCATTGAGGTGCTAACCCATAGGGTTGAGGGAACAGAGGATCTTCTGGACGTCGACATAAAGGTTGAGGAACGTCCCACCGGATTTTTCAGCTTCGGCGGGGGAGTAAGTTCCGTGGAGAATTTCCTTTTTGCGGGTCAGATACAGGAATCCAACCTTTTCGGATACGGCAAAACCCTCTCTCTGGATGCCCAGATCGGGGGCGTAACCAAGACCTTAAGTCTTAACTACCGGGATCCGTATCTTTTCGGTACCAACTGGCTCCTGGATATCAGCATGTATGCTCATGACAGAGATTACAGGGATTTTGAGAGAGCGGCCAGGGGTGTTTCTCTGGGAGTGGGAAGAAGGATAAAGAGATATTTCCAAGTCCGGGTTTTCCAGGAATTCTCAAAACAGGACGTCCACAATGTCCGGGGGGATGCACAGCTCGTCCTGTCCGAAACGGAAAGAACTATAGTTTCGACCGGGGTAGGGCTATCTTGGGATAAAAGAAACAATTATCTCGATCCCACGAAGGGTTTTCTTCTGAGTACGGCGGTTGAGTACGCCGGGCTTTTTGCGGGCAACACCGAATTTATAAAGTACAACGCCACGGCCAAATCTTGGATTCCGTTCTGGAAAGGTACATATTTCGCCGCAAAGGCGAATTATGGGCTCTTGCATCTCATAGATGCTGGCGATGATCTTGTCGTGGAAGAGAGGTACTTTCTCGGCGGTCCGAACACACTAAGAGGCTTCCGCTACAGAAGGGTGGGCCCCAGAAGGCCTACCGACACGGGGGGTTATGTAATAATTGGTGGTGTTCAGCAAGTTCTGGCATCACTTGACTTTGTTGTTCCATTAAGCAAAACTGTCGGGCTTAAGGCCGTAGCTTTCTTTGATGTAGGTAATGCTTTTGACGAGGATGAGTTCAGTCTTAATCCTTCGAATCTCAGAAAGGATGCTGGTTTCGGTATCAGGTGGATATCTCCTCTGGGGCCAATGAAGCTTGATATCGGATTCCCGATAGGCGAAAGGCTTAGGGATGAGGAAAAATATGAAGTACAGTTTACAGTTGGGAATTTATTCTGATCAGGCAATTTATTTCTTAAGGAGGCATTGGATTAAATGAGAAGATGTTTTTTACTTGCTGCCGGATTTTTCATGTTATTTACATTTTCTGCTTACGCTCAGCAGAAAATAGCTTACATAGATATTAAGCAGGTTATCAGGGATTCAAAGGCCGGAAAGGCCGCCAATGCTTCGTTCCAGAAGGAAGTTGAAGCCAAAAGGGCCGTAATAGAGCAGAAGAGAAAAGCTCTTGAAGACATGAGACAGGATGTCATACAAAACGGAGCGGTGATGAGCGAAAGCAAAAGAAGAAACCTTGCCGAGACCATAGAGAAAAAGCAGAAGGATATGGAGAGGACTAGAGAGGACATAAGAATTGAACTTCAGAGGAAGGATCTCCAGTTGACCCAGAACGTCCTTAAGGATATAGAAGCTATAGTTAACAAAATAGGTCAGGAGGAAGGATTCGACATTATCGTCGAAAAAACCGAGGCAGGTATTCTCTTCGGCAGCCCAGCTACAGACATAACCAAGAAAGTCATATCGGTTTACGACGCTTCCAGATAAATGAAGTTGGGTGTAGATGAAATAAAGGAACTTATTCCTCACAGAGAACCTTTTCTGTTCGTTGACTCTGTTTTGGAAATTGAAAAGGGCAAAAAGATTGCCGCCGAGAAGCTGTTTTCCCCAGAGGAATTTTTTTTCAGGGGACATTTCCCCGGCAACCCTATAGTTCCAGGAGTGATAGTTACCGAAGCAATGGCCCAGGCCGGGGGAGTGCTCTTTAATTATTCTTTTGGAGAAGAACTGAAAAAAGAGGGTTTTGACAATGCCTATTTGATGGGTCTTGATCGTTGCCGGTTCAGAGCCCCGGTGGTTCCGGGTGACAAGGTGATTCTTGAGGTGGAACTGGTGAGAAGAAGATCGAGAATAATATTTTTTTCAGCGAAGGCTTCTGTGGATGGAAAAGAAGTGGCACAGGCAGAGATTTCTGCTTGCCTAGTATGATTCCCGGTGGGTTTTCTCACCTTGGATTCCCGCAACTTTTTAATTATTTTTTCGCTTGTTGATTGTTGACATTTCCGTTTATAGCAATAATATACATTGTTTACTGTAAAAAGGGTTGTTTTACCCAATTCCAAGTTGGTCAGACAAGTGAATCCAGAATTCATAAAAATAAAAAGCTGGCGTAGCTCAGGG